>ERZ773250.1245-NODE-1245-length-13012-cov-5.263950_pt1 | contig 13012 bp, 10 predicted proteins | sample MGYA00511258_ERZ773250 | MGnify/ENA primary metagenome ERZ773250 (study PRJEB29015, sample SAMEA2738164) | human oral metagenome | biome: human oral; feature: human-associated habitat; material: saliva | place: China | collected 2187 ... | reverse complement strand
TTTCTCTTTGTATTATCATATAATAAACTTGATAACATACTTCTAACTTCAGCTTTTATAGCTGCACACTCTCTGATACTCTTAATAGGATTATTCTCTATATACTCTATTATTTTCTCTTCAGCTTCTTTTATAAGTTCCATACTCTTCTTAACATATACAAAACCTTTTGTTTGAATGCATGGACGACCCACCAGAATTTTTTCTTTCCTACTTATAGCATATGAAGCTACAAAAATTCCATCATTTGATAAAAGTTTTCTATCTTTAAGAACACTATCTTCAACATCGCCAATTCCACGACCATCTACTAATATATTACCTACTGTAACGTTATTAGGTATTACTTTTGCTTTATTTCCACTAATTTCTAGTGTAGTACCTTTTGCTAGAATATGAATATTGTTAGCCGCTACTCCTGTTTCTGCTGCGATTTCAGCATGTTTACGTAGATTTCTGAATTCTCCTTGAACTGGGACAAAGAACTTCGGCATAAGCATATTTAACATCATCTTTAATTCTTCACGAGTAGCATGGCTCGCAGCGTGAAGACGTTTTGATGCTGTTACTACATGTGCACCAAGTTTAACAAGAAGATTCAATGTTTGGAACAACATTACTTCCATGTTAGGCGATGGTGTCGCTGCAATCATAATAGTGTCCCCTGATTCTATTTGAATACCTTTAATATTCTTCTCAGCAATATTCTTCATAGCCTCGATTGGTTCTCCTTGATCACCAGAAGATAGAATACAAATTTCATTTTGTGGATAATTACCAAGCTCATCTACTGTAATTAAGTTTTCATCTTCTATTGCCAAGTAATTCATATTTCTCGCAGTATTAATAGAGTCTTCTATCGCTTCTCCTAGTAATAAAAGTTTTCTATTTTGTCCTAATGCTGCACGAACTATATGTGAAATTGTTAAGAAATTTGAAGCATAACAAGTTACGATTATGCGTTTATTCGCTTGATAAAATGCATTATCAATTTGCTCAGCTGCTTCATTTTCAGGTACATTATAGCCTTTCATATTAGCGTTGCTAGAGTCACTAAGTAAAGCTAATACACCTTTTTTCCCTAATGTACTAATTTTAACAATATCAGATTTATATTCTTTACTTACAGATTGGTCAAACTTAAATTCTCCAGTATAAACAATATTACCTTGTGATGTTTCTATACAAATACCAAGTGAATCAGGCATAGAGTATGTTGTTTTGAAAAAAGTAATACTCGCATTATTAAAATCATATTTATTATTTTCTTTTACATAGTAAAACTTAATACGACGTTTAATTCCTAAATGTTTTAAATGATTTTTTAATAAATCAATAGTTAATTTAGACCCATAAACTGGACATTTAAGTTTATCTATTATATATGGTACAGCCCCCATAGAACTTACGTGCCCATTTGATAGGAATATCCCTTTTACTTTTTGTTTATTACGAACTAAATAACTAATATCTGGAATTACTGCATCAATCCCTATCATCTCTGTTTCAGGGAACATAAGACCTGCATCAAGCACAAAGATCTCATCAGCTATTTCTATCATATACATATTTTTAGCTACTTCATCTACTCCCCCTAGAGGTGTAATACAAATTTTAGGAATTAGTTTTTTAGCCTTATTCTCTCTTGAATTTACTTCCTTTTGTATATTACTTTGATTTTTTTCTATTTTTATATTCTTTTTATTTATGGAATTATTATTTCTCTTTTGATGAGTTTTTTGTTTATTATTAACATTTTTACTTACTTGGATATTCTTTGCAATACTAATATTATTACTCATTATTTCCTCCTTGTTTAATCATACTTTTTACCGGTTCAAAATCTCTTCTGTGGATTGGGGTAATACCGTATGCCTTTAACCCTTCCAAATGCTTTTTCGTTCCATATCCTGCATTATTTTCAAAATCATAGTGTGGATATTTCTTTGCATATTCTTTCATTAATCTATCACGATATACTTTCGCTATAACTGAAGCCGCTGCAATAGAAACACTCTTTTCATCACCTTTTACCATACTAAAGTTAGGTATTGGATAGTTTTCAAAAGGCATCGCGTCAATTAATAAAAAATCTGGTCTTACTTTTAATTGTTCTACTGCACGTTGCATCGCAATACGTGCGGCATTATAAATATTATATCTTTCAATTTCTTCATTGCTTACTTCACAAATAGCGTAAGCCACTGCTTCTTCTTTTATTTTTTCAAAAAGTTCTTCACGCTTTTTCTCTGATAATTTTTTTGAATCATTTAATCCTTCAAAATAACTACCTTGTTTTAAAATTACCGCTGCAGCAACGACTGGACCTGCTAATGGGCCACGTCCTACTTCATCAATACCACAGATGTATTTACATCCTTTATTATAACATTTATTTTCATAAAATGATTTTTTTTCGTACTCTTTTTTATAAAAAAGTTTTTTTTCTTGTTTTTTATCAAAACTTACCAGCAATTTTTGAACACCACTTCTCTCATCACTTCGTAACTGTTCTAAAATTTCTTCATTTGGATTATCTTGTGATAAAATTTCTTTTACTTCATTAATTTTCATCACTAACCTCTTCATTTATCATATCATTATAGTTATCTAATGTAATTAGCCCAAACTTTTGTGTTCTAAAATCTTGAATAAGAAGTTTTATTGTTGAATCATAATCATAATCTTCACCAATTTTTTTGAAACGTTTATCTGCAATTTTTTCCATTATAAAGACATTCTCATCATCAGCAGTAACATCTATTTTATACAGATTATTCATATTTTCTAAATAACTTTGTTTCAACAATTCTATTAAATATAAGCTCACATCATCAAGTGGTGTAATATCATCTTTTATAGATCCAATTAGACTTAATTTCTTACCGATTTCTTGATTATCGAACTTCGGCATAAGAATACCTGGGGTATCTAAAAGTTCTATATCTTTATTAAGTTTTAACCACTGTTGTTTTTTTGTAACACCTGGTTTATTGGCGGTATTTGCTACATTTTTTTTAATTAATTTGTTTATAAAGGTTGACTTACCAACATTTGGTACGCCAATAACCATTGAACGTATAGCTCGTGGTTTTATTCCTTTAGCCACTTGTCTTGCAATCTTTTCTGCAAGCTCTTCTTTTGCTTTATCGATAACTTTATTTAAATTATTGCTATTTTTGGCATCTGTATAAACTACTGTATAACCTTTTTTCTCAAAATAATTCTTCCATTTAGCTGTTTCTGCTCTGTCACATAAGTCTATTTTATTAAAAATAATTATCTTCTTTTTATCTTTTACTACTTCATCTAAATACATATTATGAGAAGATAATGGGCAACGAGCATCTACTAATTCAAAAACTATATCTACTAATTTTAACTTTTCTTTTACTTCTCTTGTTGCTTTTGCCATATGTCCAGGAAACCATTGAATTACCATGAAATTTTATCTCCTTTAAATTTACTTTATTTGTTTTTTTTATTAACAATTCTTCAATACTTTTTTAACAGTCCTTTATATTTTACCATATTTTAGGCATTTTTTTACATAATATGATAGTTTTATGAAATAAAATCATTACTTATTACTTAAATCTTCTATAAATTATTATAAGTATTTCTTATAATATATAATAGACTCATATTAATTACAGTAAAAAAAGAGAAGCTTTTAACTTCTCTTTTTTTACTAACGCTTGTCTATTTTCTTAACTACTATATCACCTAAAATCTGAATCGCAAAAACAATAATTAAAATTAAAACTGTAGCAACAAATGTTAGTGTGCTATTATTACGTTGGAATCCATCTAAATAAGCAAGGTTTCCTAGCCCTCCAGCACCGATGACACCAGCCATCGCTGTTGCACCTACTAACGCAATAGCCGTAACTGTTAAACCAGAAACAATAGCTGGTAAACTCTCTGGAATTAATACTTTGGTTATAATAGTGATTCTTTTTGCGCCCATTGCACGAGCAGCTTCTATAACCCCCTTATCAACCTCACGAAGACCTATTTCTACAAGTCGAGCATAGAATGGTGCTGCTGAAATAATAAGCGCAGGAATAGCAGCTTGAACCCCAATAATAGTACCAATCAAAGCTTTTGTAAAAGGAATTAATAATACTATTAAAATAATAAACGGAATTGCCCTAAAGATATTTACTATCGCCGTTACAACAGTGTAAAATCCTCTACCAAAAGCACCTTTACTGTTTGAGGTAATATAAAGTAATAATCCTAAAAATAACCCAAGTAAAAATACTGCAATCAATGACTCAAATGTCATAATTAATGTTTCTATTGTCTTTTCTTGAACTTTATCCCAATTAACTCTTGAAAACTCAAACATTATAGCACCTCCGTTAAAATTCCTAGCTCATTTAGTCTAGCTATTACTTTTTCTACATTTTCGTTACTTCCTATTAGTTGGACAAATAATGTTCCAATGTTAGCATTAGCTGTTTTATCAATATGTCCATTAATTATGTTAAAATCAAAATCAATTTCTTTTATCAACATGCTGAGAATAGGCTTTTTAGACGTATTATTATCAAACGTAAATTTAATTATTATACCGTCTGTAAATACTTTTTTCCATTCTTCAATATTTTCACGTTCTTCTATCTCTGAAGCAAACGATGTTTGACTTAAGAATTTTTTAGTAACTTCTTGCGTCGGATGATAAAATACTTCTGATACTAAACCATCTTCAGCTATAGTTCCTCCGTCAATTACTGCAACTTTAGTACAAATAGTTTTTATAACATTCATTTCATGCGTAATAAGAACAACTGTAATATTAGTTTTTCTATGAATCTCCTTAATAAGATTTAAAACCTCTGCAGTTGTTTCTGGATCAAGTGCACTCGTTGCTTCATCACAAAGTAGTATCGATGGGTGCCCTGCTAATGCACGCGCAATACCAACCCTTTGTTTTTGTCCACCAGATAGTTGAGACGGATAGGCATTAAGTCTATCTTCAAGTCCTACTAGTTTCGCAAGTTCTTCTACCCTTGCTTTTATTTCTTGTTTTGACTTTCCTAAAATTTCTAATGGGAAAGCAATATTTTCTGCAACAGTTCTGCTCCACAAAAGATTAAAATGTTGGAAAATCATTCCTATTTTTTGGCGTTTCAGACGACGTTGTTCCTCTGTAATTTTATTAAAATCATCGCCATCAATAATTACTTCTCCATCTGTTGCAACTTCCAATCCATTTAGAAGTCGAACTAAAGTACTCTTACCTGCACCAGAATAACCAATTATTCCGTAAATATCCCCTTCCTCCACTTTAAGATTAATATTTTTCAATGCATGAACTTTATTATCATATATCTTGTTTACATTTTTTAATTCAATCATGCGCTTCTCCTTTCAATAATTTTCTATTATTTCTAAATAAAAACGCCCTTACTCCTGCACGGAATAAGGGCGTTTTACGCGGTACCACCTTATATTTTACTTATAACTACTAACATAGCTTATCCTATAACGTGGATACCCGAACAAAGTTTACAATTAATGTTTACCTTATTAACCACTCGAACCATTTTCCTAAATGTCATAATATGTCTTCACAGCAAACGACACTCTCTTTGATTATTTAATCTAGTACTTATAAGAGTATTGGTTTTATATTAAACTTAGCTATTAGTATAGCATCATATTTTTTTACTGTCAAGAATTAACTTAAATATTCTTTTAACACCTATTTAAACTAATCTTGGTTATCTGCTTTATACTATTTTCTCTTAAGTATTCTCCTACTAATCGAGCCATATCATCTAGAAGATCATCTAATTCCTCCCAGTTTTTTACAGTTGCTCCACTTGCTAAAGGATGCCCACCTCCTGCATATTTTTCTGCAAGAGTATTTATAACAGGTCCTTTCGAACGAATTCTTACACGCACTTTGTTTCCTTCATCAATTGCAAAACACCATGCATAAAGTCCTTCAAGACTTCGTAGTAAATTAACTCCTGTAGATACTTCCCCTGGATCAACTCCATACTTATCCATATCTTCTTTTGTGATTTTTAAATAAGCTACACCATCTTCATATACATCATATTTTTCAAAAATAAATGCTCTAAAACGCATAAGATTTTCACTAATAATTTCCATTCTATCCAAGAGTTCACTCATATTAAAATCATATTTTATAAGTTCAGATGCAACTCTCAATGTTTCATTTGACGTATTTGGGAATAAAAATCTACCTGTATCCCCAACTATACCTAAATAAAGCAATTTTGCTGCTTCATCATTTAATTTAATATCATATTTTTTATTTAAATATGTATAAAAATTGTAAATAAGTTCACTACAAGACGAAACCTCAGTATTAACTAAATTAATATCTCCATAATTATCCAAAGGTGGATGATGATCTATTTTTATTAAAAAGTTATTTTTTGTAAATAGTTTTCCATCTATTCTAGGAAAGTTAGCTGTATCCGTTATTATTATCAAAGCATCTTTATAGTCATCTTCTACAACTTCACTATTTTCAAACAGAAAACACAGTGACGGTGAATCTTTTCCTACTGTAATAACTTCTTTTTCAGGAAAGTTAGTTTTTATAAGTTGGTACATCGCACCTTGTGATCCATAAGCATCTGGATCCGGTCTTTCATGACGATGAATAATTATTTTTTTACTTTCTTTTATTTTTTGAAAAATTTCTTCATATAGATTTTCATAAGTTTCTAACATTTAGCTTCTTCTTTCTACTAGTTTCTTTGGAATACTTGACAAGTCACCATAGCTTTAGCTACTAATTCAGTTTTATCAAATACTTCTACATCAAATTTGGCAGTTTTTCTACCTATGTCCAAAATATTAACTTTTGTTGTCACTGTACGATCTAACGGAACTGATTTTAAGAAATACAATGAAACATTTTGCATAAGAACTTCACTTCTATTGTAGTTATAACTTGTTATATGAATTGATTCATCGATAATACTTAATAGTGCCGAACTAGAGAAAGTACCAAACTGATCTAGCATTTGAGGAATAATTTTGACTTGAAGCCCATCAGCTCTTGGTACAATACCTTTACGCATAATTTCATCAAAAGTATCGTTATTATGTCCTTCTTGGAATCTATTACTAGTTAATAATGAATTTATTACTAATTTTCTAGTTACTATCCCTAACAATGTGTTTTTAGCATCAATTACAGGCATAAGTTCAAATCCTTCTAATAGCATAGTATTCGCTACAGAAGAAATAGGTGTATCTAATGTTGTTGTAGAAACCTTACGTTCCATAACTTCCTTAATTAATGCATCTTTGTCTTTTAAGAATACATCACGAGCAGTAATAATACCAACTAATTTTCCATATTCATTGACAACTGGATATCGTGTATGCCCTGCTTCTAACTGAAGATTATACCAATCTTTTACTGTATTATTAAGATTTATTGTATATAAATTTTCTACTTTTATATAAATACTTTCTACTGTTATAATATCGCGTTTAATAATTTGGTCATTTGTTACCCTATTAATTAAATGTGTGACAGAAAAAGTATCGTGTGGCGTTATAATTAATGGAAGATTTTTACTATCTGCTAATGATTTTATATAATCATTTGGAATATATCCTCCTGTTACTAAAATAGCACATCCTTTTTCCAGTGACATTTCAATAATTTTAGGGCGATTCCCTATAATTAATAATGTTCCTTTTCTTATATGTTTTCCTACTTGTTCAGAATCCATAGCTCCAATAGCAAAGTCTTGAACTATTTCGTGAATTCCTCCGCGTCCTGCTATTAATTGTCCACTAACTATATTTACTATTTCAGAATAAGATAATTTTTCAACATTATCACGTTCTTTTTTCTGAATACGTACAGTTCCAACACGCTCTATCGATGATACAAATCCTCTATTTTCTGATTCTTTAATGGCTCTATATGCCGTTCCTTCACTAACTTTTAATTCTTTTGCCACTTGACGAACTGAAATCTTGCTTCCAATCGGTAAACTTTTAATATACTCTAATATTTTCTGATGTTTTGATTTCATAATTTTTCCTCCTTTTTTATTATAATACAAACTTTTATTTTATAACACTTTACTACTATAAGTAATTATATACTTTTTAAGGCTCTATTTCAAGCATAAAAACGATGAAATTCAAGTTATATTACTTACATTTCATCGTTTTAAAAAGTTTTATTTTTAGAAAAATAATTTATATTAGTAGTATAAACATTATTCCCACTTTATATTATTACAGCAATGTTTTTACTTTTCTTCTATAACACCTTTATAGATTTTTTAAAAATTATATTACTACTTTCTACCAGCAGGTAGCTTTTTAGCATAACCCTCTTTAGTCTCTTGTTTAGCTCGAGCAATTACTAATGAATCTTCTGGAACATTTTTCGTAACAGTAGACCCTGCTGCTATAACTGCTCCATCTCCTATTTCTAATGGCGCTATTAAGTTCGAATTACATCCTATAAAAGTATTGCTACCTATTGTAGTTTTATATTTATTCTTACCATCATAGTTTACAGTAATTGTGCCACAACCTATATTTGTATTAGCTCCAACAGTAGTATCTCCAAGATAGCTTAAATGGGCTGTTTTAGAACCTTCTCCATATATTGTATTTTTCAGTTCTACAAAGTTTCCTACTCGAACATTATCTCCAAGCTCACAATTATTTCTAATATGAGAATATGGACCCACACTTGTTTTATTTCCAATTTTTGAATCCTTAATAGTTGAAGATAGAACTTTTACACCATTACCTATAACTGCATTTTCTAAATATGAATTAGGCTTTATTTGACAATCTTCTCCTATAATAGTATTTGATTTTAGCGTTACATTTGGGTAGATAGTAGTATCTCGCCCAATAATAACATTAGGTGCAATATAAGTGTTAGTCGGGTCTACCAGCGTAACACCCGCTAACATATGTTTGGTATTAATCCTGTTACGCATTACATTTTCCGCATAAGAAAGTGCAACTCTATCATTAACTCCAAATGTCTCATCAAAGTCATCACACAAATAAGTTTCAATAATTTCTTTTTGCTCACGAACTAAAGCAAGTACATCTGGTAGATAATATTCTCCTTGCTTATTATCATTTTTAACCTTTTCAAGCATTTTAAATAATAGTTTGTTATCAAAACAGTATATCCCTGAATTAATCTCTTTTATTTGTTTTTCTTTATCCGTCGCATCTTTTTCTTCAACAATTTTCACCAATTTTCCATTAACATCTCGAATAATTCTTCCATAAGCAAATGGGTCATCAGCAATAGCAGTTAGAACAGTTGCTTTAGCTTTACTCTTTTCATGATGATCTAACATATTGTTTATAGTTTCTGGACGAATAAGTGGAGTATCTCCATACATAACTATTGTTGTTCCCTCTTTATCAGCAAGTTCACCTTTAGCCATTTTCACCGCATGCGCTGTTCCTAATTGCTCTGCTTGAAGAACAAACTTAGTTCTATCTCCTAATACTTCTTTAACTCGTTCAGCACCGTGTCCGACTACTGTGATTACTTCTTGCATTTCTAAATCGCTTAAACTATCTAAAACAAGTTCTACCATAGTTCTATCACAAACTTTATGCAATACTTTATATAATTTTGATTGCATTCTTGTACCTTTTCCAGCTGCAAGTATTACCGCATATCTGTTATTACTCATTAATGTTATCCTCTTTCTCTACTTGTCTTAATTTTTCTATTACATTTCCTAATTTTACATCAAAAGTTCCATTAAATTCATCTATATTATCAATTTTTGATAAATATAAATAATCATCTTCATGTTCTCGTGGTGAATCGAAACATTGCGTTATTATTACCTTACCTACCACATTAACATCAAATTCATTCATAAGACTTTCCATACCTGTAAGTACTCCACCACCACGCATAAAATCATCTACTAACAAGACTTTCGAGTGGCTTTCCAAACTTCTCTTAGATAAAATCATAGTTTCTATTTTTTTTGTAGACCCTGAAACGTAGTTAATAGCTACTGTTGTTCCTTCTGTGACCTTGTTATCACGTCTTATAGTAATAACCGGTTTATTTAAAATAGAAGCTATCGCATAAGCTACAGGAATTCCTTTGGTTGCGACAGTGACTACAGCATCAATTTCTTTATTTTTATAGACAGTTGCAACAACACGTCCTAACTTATTCATAAGGCTAGGATTCCCTATTATGTCAGACATAAAGATATATCCACCAGCAAGTAAACGACTTCCATCATTTATTTTTTCTATAAAATCATTAAGGATAGTCTTCGCATCTTCTTCTACTAACGTCGGTGTAAAAATAACTCCTCCACTAACTCCTGCAAGTGTCTTAACTTCGCCAATATTTTCTTCTTTAAAACCATTTTTTATAATATGGATATCTTCACTGATAGAAGATTTTGCTTGATTAAATTTTGAAACAAAATAGGTCAAAGGTATTAGCTTATTTGGATTATTTAATAAATATTCCGTCATTACTACTATTCTTTCGCTTCTCTTTAATTTCATCTTCTACTCCTTATAAAATATATTTTATATGAACTTTAGTACATTACATAAAATTCATATTTCTTCATTTAATTCGTATATTATAACTATATAATACCATTATCGTTCGGATTAGTAAAGAGAACCTCCTTTTTTTACACTAAAATTAGTTATTTCGTCCTTGATTTTCACGAAAAACTTACTTTTATAAAAAATAAATAAAGAAACTCTTCTAAATTTATTTTTCTAAAGATTCGGCATATCTCCCCCAAACCTCTAGATATTCTGCTGTTTCTCCAGATTCTCTTTTCCCCCAGAAGATAGTAAAAATTTTACCGAACCACCCTGGATAGCCCTGTATCCTTGTGATTTGCGTCCTATTCTCCCCTAAGTCTAAAACTTTGCATATAAGTATAGATTTCAATGGTTTGTGCTCAGCGTGTATTTCCACAGTCATATTTTCTTCATCTATACTATATAATTCACAATCCATTACTATCCCTTCCTTAGAAGTTATATTATATTTTCTTCCAATTTCAAAAAAGTTAGTATCCATTGAATAGAAAATTCCACTATTTGTAGTGAGATCCGGCAACCACTTATTCATCTCTTTTAAAGCTTGCCAAGCGGATGCTGAACTAACATTTAATACTTTATCTCTTTGATACATTTTCATTATATTCCATCTCCATCTTTTTATTTAACATATATGTAATTCATATTATTATCTTAAATTTATTATACAAACTACACTAAAATTTAGCAATATTAATTAAATCTATATTTGTAATCAAAATAATTTTTCTCTCTTACTTTACTTTTATCTAAATTTCTTATAGTAACTATACTATAATCAAAGCAAAACCTTGACTTATCGTTGTTTATATAGTAATATTCACTTATAAATAAAAAATAAGGAGTTTATTTTTTTATGAGAAAATATTTTGGAACAGATGGTATCCGTGGTATCGCTGGCGAATCACTTACCTCTGATTTAAGCTTTAAAGTAGGAAAAGCCCTTGGTAAATTACTTACTGAAAAAAAAGAGCACCCAAAAGTAATAATCGGTAGAGATACCAGAATTTCTTGTGATATGATTGAATATGCCCTAACAGCAGGACTAACAAGCGTTGGAGTTAATGTTATGACTGTAGGAGTAATACCTACACCTGCTATTGCTTATTTAACTAAAACTATTGAAACAGATAGCGGAATTATGATTTCTGCTTCACACAATCCATACCAAGATAATGGAATCAAAATTTTTGGCCCAAATGGTTTTAAACTAACTGATGAACAAGAACTAGAAATTGAAGATTTAATTGATAATTCTGACCAAATCGAAAATGCTAGTTACGAAAATATAGGTAGATTGTATTCTGGTAGCGAGCTTAGTCAAAAGTATATTCAGCATATTAAACAATCTATTACAGGAGATCTTTCTAAACTTAACATTGCAGTTGACTGTGCCAATGGTGCTACTACTGGAGTGGCTCCATTCTTATTTGGAGATTTAGAAGCTGACATTGAAACTATCGGTTGTATGCCTAATGGTATTAATATTAATGACAATGTTGGTTCTACAAAAATCAATACTCTTGTTGATTTTGTAAAAGAAAATAATGTTGATGTCGGTTTTGCTTTTGATGGAGATGGCGACCGAGTATTAGCTGTAGATGCTAATGGAAATGTTGTTGATGGCGATAAAATTATGTTTATCCTTGCTAAATATCTTAAAGAAAAAGGCGAACTTAACGACAACATGGTTGTTTCAACAGTAATGAGTAATATTGGATTCTACAAAGCTATTGAAGAAAATGGTTTACAATCTATAAAAACTGCGGTCGGAGATAGATATGTTGTTGAAGAAATGAGAAATAATAATTACTCTTTAGGTGGTGAACAATCAGGCCATATTATCTTGATGAACTATGCTACTACTGGGGACGGGATATTAACAGCTGTCAAGCTAGCTGATATCATCAAAACTTCTGGAAAAACTTTACAAGAGCTTGCTAGTGAGGTAAATATCTACCCACAAAAACTAGTTAATATAAAAGTACTAGATAAAAAATTAGCCATGGAAGATCAAGATATTCTTGAAGAATGTGCTAAAGTCGAAAAAGAGCTTAAAGGAAATGGACGTATTTTACTACGTGCATCAGGTACTGAAAATCTAATACGGGTTATGGTTGAAGCTAGCAGTGATGAACTTACAGATAAATACTGCGAACAAGTTGCAAAAATAGTTCGTGAAAAATATGAAGTAAAATAGTTATTATTAAGGCCTTTCAATATTTGTTTAAAAATATCTTTATAGAGGGATAATATTATCCCTCTATATTTGTTTTATTTGTTTTTATAATTATTATATTTTCTAAATTAAAATACTAAATTATCTTTTTTCTTATCCAATTTACCTACGTTTTTTTGTATATCTTCTAGTCAATTTTTTTTGTATATTATCTACATTATATTGTATATTTTTATT
>ERZ773250.1238-NODE-1238-length-13041-cov-4.950639_pt1 | contig 13041 bp, 12 predicted proteins | sample MGYA00511258_ERZ773250 | MGnify/ENA primary metagenome ERZ773250 (study PRJEB29015, sample SAMEA2738164) | human oral metagenome | biome: human oral; feature: human-associated habitat; material: saliva | place: China | collected 2187 ... | reverse complement strand
TTCAATATTTAAAATCTTCATTTTTATTCCTCCTACTTATCTATTCGTAGAAAAAATAAAAAAGCAGTGAAAAAATCACTGTTTTTTTCTACCTTCAGGCAAAATAAAGATATTCAAGCGAAAAAGAACGCTCCTAACCCTCTATCTATAAAGGTTTTTCAAGACTTTCAAGCGAATATCGAGCGTATTTCAGAACAAACAAAAAAACCGCAAGCTACTGCCTGCGGTCTAGTGTAATAATTTTTTATTCTTTCTGTTTGTATTTTATTTTGTGGTGATGAGCCCATCAGGTAATACAGTAAGCGCTGGTTTGTCTGAACGACTGCCATCCTCGTTGACGTAGTACCAGCCACCTTCAACTTGTACAAGTTCTTTTGAAGACATTGCGCCATTCTCTTCTTTGAGATGGTATAGTTTATCCTTGTATTGAACCCAACCAGTGACCATCGCTCCTTCTGTGTCGAAGTAATACCATTTTCCATTGATTTTCTTCCAGCCAGTGGCCATGACTCCTGAAGGGTCTAAATAGTACCATCTGCCATCTGAATGCTTCTTCCATTTGTCTGCAAGCATATAGCCAGAGCCGTCAAAATAATACCAGGTGCCATCGATTTTTTCAAATTTCTCTTTTGGATAAGAGCCATCTGAACGTACATACCACCAACCAGTAGAATTTTCTTGCCATCCTTTTTTAATTTCAAGACCGTTTTCAATATCATGCTTGAACTGACTACGACTGATGCCCCAGCTTGCCAAATAAGGATATGGATCAACGTGGTCGCTATAATTATTAGGTTGATTGTTGGTACAATATTCGTGCGATTTAATACCTTCCAATGCGTCCGAATCCAACGTTTTAGGAAGCCCTGTTTCATCTGCTAAATTTCGAAGCAATTCGATATAAAGACGGTAATCTTCCAGAAACTCTTCTTTGGTCGAATGACTTTCAATCAGTTCGACTGCTGCATACGTTTCATAATTCCAGCCACCTCCCACATCGTAGGCACCATTATTTACTGGCCCTACCTGCATTACTCGTCCATTGCCGACAACATGTGAAAAAAAGCCAGATTCGACAGGTCTGCGCATATGGTAGTCAGCTTCATTCTGAGCTGTTGATTTCTTATTTCCAGTAGAATGAGCGTGAATTTGACGATAAGGGGCATAACCAATCTGAGGAAGCCCTTCTCTGTACCTACTTGTATCAATATCCATCCTTATTCCCCTTTCCACGCATCATTCATCTGCTTGACTGCTGACTCGACGAATGTGTCTAAGTCTCTGTCAGTCATGCTAATATTGTATTTTGATAGTTCAGCACGAATTTTAGTTCGTGCTTGCTCCAGCTTCTCTTCGCCTTTGTAGCCAGTCTCAGAAGCGACTTGCTCCACGGCATTGACTGCGTTTTTGGACAAGATTTCCACGATTTTGACAGTCTGTTCGCCACCTTTTTTGACAAGGTATTCCTTGACCGCTTTGACTGCGATACCTAGCAAAATGACTAGGATGCTGATTGCTCCGTTTAGTAAAATTTCGTTAATCTGTTGCATGTTTTTTCTCCTTTTTCTACTTATGGCAATGTTGTAGGCCACGGATCTTCTGTGAAGTAGCTGATTGTACTGACGCGGATATCGTCTATATCCTTATCTATCGGAATATCTTCATTAAACGTAAAATGCATATAATTTGAATCCGATCTACCACCAAGATACCAAATGCCGTAAGCTAATCCTACGTCATTAAAGATATTTCCTATCAAAGAATTTCTACTTCGAAAACCATCAGGAATTCCTTTAGGCATTATAATCTTCACGCCTTTGCTTTCATTTTGAGCAATGAAACCTTCACTGCCACGTCTAATGATTCCAAAACGATCTCTCTCTAAGCCACCGAACATAAAGCTAACTAAATTGTTAACACGTCTGACTCTTACAGTCGAAGCTTTACGACCAATATTGAGAGTGGATACTGTAACTAGATTTCTCCAACCTGTATCACCCCAAAATACCTGCCAGCCTGTATTTCCATCGCCTTGTTTTTTTATCCAAACAAGAGCACCGTTAGTGGCATTGATATCTACATATGTGGTTCCGACATCCGCTTTAATTCGTCCTTCTGGAGAACCCGAACCACGAATTTCCTGTCCTGCATTATTCGATAATGGAAGAGATACAGTATTCCCTCCAACTATACCCAAGACATTGCCTGTAAGCGTTAATGTTGGCTCTGGCTTTTGGTTAATGACTTTGATATCTTTGCCGACTGCTCTTGCGAATTCTTCAAAATTGCTCATAGCAATCACGCTTTCGCTTGATTATACGTTGCTACAAGATCAAGATTTGCAATAGCATCAATACGATTTCCGAGATCGGCAATCTTCTGAACCACTGCACCACCAGTGTCGCCACTCAGATTAGCGATATGATCAGCGATTTCTTTAAGAGTATCAAACTGCTCAGATACACCTTCGCCCAAAATATCATTCTTGACCGCGGTCTTAGCTTGCTCAATCAGTTGGTTGACAGTGGCATTATCAACTTTGCCATTAAGCAATTGCTTCAACTCCTTAATATCAACACCAACTGCCTGAGCGAATGCTATTAATTTAGTTGTGTCCATTCTCTATACCTTTCCTAAGTTGTAATAAAAGAGTAGGTCAGGAAATTCCATACCCACTTCACTGTTACCTGTTGTTCTACCTGCAAGTTGTTTTTTGACTTCTTCCGAAATGTCTAGCTCCTTGAGAGCGTGGATTTCTTCCGTTACCAAATTCTTATCCGATTTCGTCACTCGAATTTGAGTCGAGTCATCACTCGGGAATGTGAAACCCCCAGCTGAAATCTCGATTCGATAGAGTCCAACAGGCAGAATCTTATCCAAATTAAAAGCCACTGTTCCGTTTTTGACAATGGCTTTCTTCTTAATCTGCTCTTGGTCCTTTGTTAGCGTGATAGATGCCTCTTGACCTTCGAGTTGAGGGATAGCCATGTGCTTCTCGTCTAACAAAGAGAAGGCAAACGTGGATGCCACGTCGCCTTGCTTTACCAAAAAGCCACCATCCACTTGCTCAAGATTGGTTGAATTGTGAACATTGGCCATTTTCATCCCCCTTTTCAATCATTAATCTGTTGCATTTATATTTTCCTCCAAAATTTCTAATGCTAGAAATTTTTCATACAGTACCTTGATGGCTCCATTGCCACCAAGCTCTACATAACTTTCATATAGACGAGACAATTCCTCAATCTCATGCTGATTGGTATTGCCTCGTCTAATTGCTTTTTTTAGGTTTTCTTGCAATCGAAAACGTTGTAGCCTTTGAAGACCTTTTCCAATAATGGTCAAGCCTTTGCTATTATCTTTGCCAATGTTCTCAACATTTGAGACTGTTTTTTCAATAGCACTAATTTTGTCAGATAAGAGACTGATTTGCTTATCAGTCTCTTTCGTATTCTGCGTGCTCTTGAATGAAAAATAGCTAGGAATGATCACGATTAGAATTGGGCTTAGTTTATCTAGAAATGATAGTAACTCCAATCAGACCACTTCCAATCTATTGCGCAGGAACTCGAGTGGTGTCAAGATCACTTCCATTCTTTTGCCCGTCCCACTTCCAGATTGCAAGAAGGCCATTTTGAGATGGTCCGCCTTCAAGTTGCTTGAGAGATTCGCCTTTGTAAGTGAAAGCCTGATTTGTCTGAATCAAAACACGCTTGCCCTCACCGTTCAGCTCGATGTGTTCAGGATCTTCAACGACAAACATATCTCCTGGTTGATAGGCCTTGCCCTCTTCTGCAAATGGGAAGAGTTCTATAATCTCCTTGTAGGTTGTTCCGTAGGCAATTTTCTCGCCCATGATTGAATCTTGCGCCATGACACGCACTACTTTATCGATTTTATTTGCAAGCGCAGAAAGTCTGTCCTGCTCGCTCTTATTGTGAGCAATCTGCTGCTCAGCTTGTTCAAGCTGCGCTTGCGCCTTGACGATTGCTGCGCCAGGATCAAGCTCGGCGCGAATGATACTTTTAACAGCTTCAATCAATTCTTCGTCTGATTTAGCCATCTGATCGCCCGGCAACTCCCGAGAAAAAATTGTGTAAGGCGATTCACGATGAATCACGACTTCTGTTGTATCAAATTTCAAGTATTTGCTTCTTACTGTGTATTCTGTTGCCATGTTCTTATTCTCCTACTGTTCCTTCTTGTTGTTTGTTCTTCAACTCTTCAAGTTGTTTTTCTAGCTCTTTACGTTTTTGAACTTCTTCCAGATACATAGCCTGGACGGTTGCTTTTTCTAACGTGATTCGTGCTACATCCTGTGCGATAATTTCTAATGCATTCATGCTATTTTCCTTTCTAATATCTCAATGCGTTGAGACAGTTCCTGAATCGCTTTAAGAGCGATATTTCCAAGTCGAAAATCGTCTAGTGCTAAATTCTCTCCTTGTGGATAGACTAGGCTACTATCCAATTTCTCGACGTCTTGTGCAATCAACCCGACATTTGTATAAGGTTTCTTATAGCCAAATTTATCAGGCTTCCAATCGAACTGCTTGAACTCTAATTTCTTCACAAAATCAGTTGCTTCAAAATCGGTGTCTTGAATGTTCACTTTCAGTCTCTTATCTGAAGTCGATAGATCTGGCTTGAACCACCACGTCCCTTGTGTATTCGTTCCATCGTTAACCATCAATTGTCCAATACGTGCATCCCATGCGATGAAGGATACACGAAAAAGTTCTGGGACAGGGAATCCGAAACTGAAATTGGAATTGATTGGCAGTCCACTCATAGGCTTTCCGTCGAATAGATTACAAAGAGAAGTCAACCCTTTGACCGTTAAGAGCGTGTCCGCGACTGATTCTCCAACTCCCTCACCACCTTCCCAGCCGGGAGAATTGTAGATAAACATTCCTTTAGGGACTATCCCAAGCTTTCGCCCAAATATCTGAATACCAACACCTTTATTAGCGTTGTAGGTTTCAGGAACGTTGATTTGTAGCCCACCGTATTGAGTTGGCCTTAGGAAGCCATTGTCACCAATCGTAATTCGACTATCACCTGTTATCCTAGTACCGTTAATTTCAGCACCTCGGATAGTTCCTCCATAGATCCTGTCTCCAGTAAGAGTACCTGTCACGATCTGAGAAGCATCTATCGTTACAGTTTTTAAGGCATTCACGAACGCTCTACTTGCGACTAATTTGTTAGTGACATGCTCATTTGAGACCAATCTATTAGCGAGAGCCTCGTTAAATACCAACTTATCTGCCGTGATAGAATTCGTTCGTATAACATCCGCATTCAGAGTCGCGAACGTACCTTCACCAACAAACAATCGTTTGAAGTAACCGTCAATTGCAGTTAATTTATCAGCCAGAGTATTTCCCTCAAGTCTGATAGTTTCTGCTTTAATTCCTGCATTTCGACCTGCTAGATTAAAACCAGCTATGATTTCGTTGACACTGTTCTTATTATGAACTCCCCACGATCCAGCTAGTTGACTTTGAACCGTACGAATCGCTTCATCGGTGTCTTCAGGAGCTGCTGAATAATTAGACGGAGCTGAACCGCGTTCTATTTTTATCAAACCATCGTTATACATACGAGCCGATACTCTGATGAAATAAGCATTGGCTGGTATAATAATTTGATTGATATTGTGTTGCTTACCTGTTGTTGTTTTGTAGGCATTCAAGCCTGTTCTGCGGACATCGATAGGATTTTTGTTTTTATCGAAAAATTGCCAAGCCGTAAAAGCCACTTCATTATCGGGAAGAGTTACCCAATGCTGAAAAATAATTTTTTCGTCGGGTTCTACTGAAATGAAATCAGATGTGATTTCTTTCTGTGTGCTATTCGCAACGTTAATAACACCAGCTCTACCTAAGTATCCTTTCGTTGCAGTCGAACTCAAAAATAGATTTCGTCCGCTTGATGATGCCTTAGCAACTTCAACCTGAAACAGTTGATTCGTCAAAGCTATGCGAGCGACATTATCAGCAATCCCGTTATCTGTATTGCCCAGAATACGCTCGTAGAGTTGGCTTGTTTCCTTCACATGTTGGAAATCAGTCTGATTAACTTTGCCAGAAATCAGTGAGGTGATTTCGGTAAATCTGCCATCAACTGATTGCTTGTAGTTGGCAATCTGAGTTGCTATCAATCCATTTTGTGGGTTGGTAATAGCTTCGAGCCTAGCCATTGCATCATACCCAATCCTCTTGGCTTCTTGAGCGAGTAAGCTGCTTGCGCCAGCGTTTCGCAAAGCTTCTTCAGCCCTGCGCTTGGCTTCTTGCAGAGGGCCATTGTCAAAACTGCTGAAGCGCTGATCGATAGTGTCAGAGAGTTCTTGCTTGGTTTCTTCGGCCTTAGCGTTGATAGCATTCACGTCATCTGTGAATTGTTTGACTAACTCCTCTTTTCGCCTGTCAAAAGCAAGGTAAGCATTCTTGAGCTCTCTTGCTAATTGCCATTCAAAAATGCCTTGAAGTTGTTGAGCTTCACCTTTGACTGCATCACTCACTGCATTCCCAATCGCATTTGCAAGACCTGATTGGAACTGGCCGAAACCAATTGATTTCAGCTTCTTTGCCATCGGTGAATAAGTGTATTTAGTAATCTTCTTGCGCACATCAAGGTTGTAACGCTCATGGAAGATACTCACAATATCAAACATCTGAACAGGCACGTCACTCTGGCCGACAACCTCAATCTCAAGACTATCTTCCATCATATCACAAAGCGACGTTCGATAATACTGCTCACCATACCTACGAAGACTCGCTTCATCCTTCACGTCCTGATCATTAACCTCAATCACATCTTCGTAGATTTGACTGTACTTGTTAATAAGTGGACTATCGATCGTAACCGTGAATGTACGATCAGGCGCCTTCTCTCCCTCACCTTTTACAGTAGCGATGAAAGTAATTCGAGTCTTTAAAGACTTAGTAGACGTCTTGTGCTGGTAGCTAGACAGGTTCTTTTTGTACATAAAAAGCGATTCATTCTCTGAACCGCCATTTTTTAACAAGCGAACCTGGTAGCCGTGGCGCATAAGGTCGCCACCCCATTGACCAATGATCGAGTGCTTATCTTTCGCGAATGCTTCCATAGCATTCTTAGAGCCAATATTAAAGGTGTGTCTGTCTTCAATATCAGAAAAGAATGAGAACGGATTGTCACGAGTGATGCTTCCAGCGAAGCGACTCAAGGCAGTTGAACCAGTCTGTCTATCCAATGAGATAGGATTGACCACATAGTTATTCAAGAGAGTGAATACTTGGTTGGCATAGATTTGAATATAGCCATGCTTCTTCTCAACCTCAAAGATGACGAAATCCTGTTCACCGTGCAGATCATCAGCCGTTAAGAATGTCTCTTCCTTTAACTGCTCCCACAATGAATCGGATGTCGGAAATCGAAAGCTCAATTGATAAGTGCTGTTGTCCTCTTGAACAATTTCATCAGCATAAGCAGCATTCAGAGGCATATTCCCATTTGTTAAATAAATCAAATCTTATACCTCCAATTCGGGCGAATAGTGATCTTACGGACGGTTCCAGTGAATGAAATACCAACCTTACCAGTCGGAATTTCTAAGAACCCTCCACGCTTCCGAAGCGTATTCTGAACTGCTCCAGTAGCGTTGTAGATATTCTGCTTGCCTTGCCTACAATCAATCGTAGCCTTGGTCTTAATCGCAAGATACATGGTCTTACGGCCAATTGTAAGGGAGATATCACCGTCTCCCTCAACTTCAATGATTGGTTCAGAATAAATCGTCCCAAGATTAGTGATTGTCCCAGATGCAGTAAGAACAACAGGATCTACGCTTTTCTGATATCGGAAGGGTTGCATGTCTAACTTGATCCCCAATTCCCAACCATACATACCTTTGGGAATGATTTCGGTATCTAAGAAATCGGCATAGAAAAATGAATCTGGTTGGTAACTAAATTCTAAACGATTCCCAACTGGTTGAAACTTTTCAACCAAGGTGGCCAAATCAGCGAATCGCTCAAAAAATACTCGGATAGTTCGTTCGTAATTGTCGAAAGCTCCCTCTTCTTGATTGTAGCTACCATTCATACCATACGGTTTCGTTTGCTCTGTGAAACGAGGGCTGGCAGAATGTATCGTACCAAAATCTACGACCACGCAATTTCTGAATTTAGTTGTTGAAAAATCATTCACTTTTAAATAATTCGCCATTAAATTCCCTCCCTTCTCATAATATTTCCTTGATAGCGATAAGAGTTCTCTGCGATTACTTGACCATCTAGATAAGTGTTGGAATCCTTATCTAATAATTTTCCAAGCAAAATCTCTACACTTTCTTTCAAGCTGACAAGCTCAGTTACGATAGCTTTACCGCTATTCTCCTCTGAATAGTTAGCAAACCTACCACTTGAATATGTAGATTTAGGATAACTAGAACTTCGATTTCTCGCATTGAGTTCTTGAAAACGTCTAGTTAGATGAGAAATTTTAGTATCTTCAAATCCAATACCTTTTTCATAATTCGGAATGCCCAAGCGATTCATCAAACTACGAGTTTTACCAGCTCGCAAGACCTTTGTGCCCGGTGGCAATGGTAAGACCACGTTGCGCCCTTCTGGGATGAAGGATGTTCCATCTGGCAATGTGATCAACTCTTTATAGAGAGTACCCCGTTGGTCATTGACCGTCGCAAGACCTCCCGGGTGATTATCCGTACCTTTAGCGTGTTGCTCAGTAAAATGTCGTGTGATGATATCAATAAACTTAACAGCTGGCAAGGACATCAACCCTGACCATACACTGTTAACCGCGCTACTTGTGTTATCTTGAGCATTGATGCTTATCGGACCATTCTGCTTAACTGCATTGACTGCATTACTTGCAGCGTTAGCCTCTCCTTGGGTTTGGTTTGTCGCATTGATATCAATCGGACTATTTTGCTTAACTGCGTTCACTCCTGCGCTTGCAGCAGAAGAAGGATTTCCAGTTAAATCTACTGCGTTGATATCAATTGGACTAGCTTGGTAAGGAGCGTTCACACTTGAACTTGCTGATTGAGATGCTTCTGCGGTGTTATCATTGGCATTGATAGCAATCGGGTTCTCTTGTTTGATGGAATTTACACCATAAAGCACAGATTCAACTGTGCTTGGTGTCTTGTCAATTGCTTCGATTGGTAATTGCTTACCAGTCATCATATCGATACGACCTTGAACCACCTTAATGTCGTTACTAGCTAAATCTTTTAAAGTTAATGCTTTCTCGCTCGGCGTCATTAAATTCCATTGAGTTAATGCTTGTCTAGCGCCTTCTGCACTTCGTAGAAAGCTGTCATTTTTTCCGAGGATTTCTTTTACCTCGGCAGGTAAAGCATTCCATTGGGCCATCATCTCTTTGCTATCCAAGATAGCTTGTACTGCAGGTTTGCCATTAACGATCAATTCTTTTTGCTCAGGAGAAAGCTGTTCCCATTGACCGTTCGCTACTAAAGCTTCACCAATTGTCAAACGAGCGTTAGTCTCTAGATTCGCTTCTTTAAGGATGAACTGCATAGCATCCCATCCGCCTTCTGCTTCAAGGGCCTTTTGAACCTCTTCGACTGCATTCGTTTTCAACTTACCAGTCTTTTCATCCCAAACCATAGCATTCCATTGAGTATTTGCAAGCTTAGTAGTTTCGGTTGCATCTTTAGCTGTTTGTGCCCACATGCTATGGCCTTCTTGTACTTTCGAGAAAGTGTTCTGGAATTTAATAGCCATTTCATCATAAGTCAAGCCCATTTCCTCAGCTCTCGATTTAAGCTGATTCATAATGCCTGATAATGCTTCTGGGCTAACTTTCAAGGTTTTTAAAAGTCTACCTTGTAAATCATTCCATTTCTGGCTATATGCTTCCATTTTAGCAGTGTGCTCAGCTTCTAACTGCTCTATTTTGCTTTTAATCTCAGCACGAGCTTTAACAGATTTTTCATCCTCGCCTTTGATTTGTTCCATGAGCTTCTTGTATCCGTCCAAGCGTTCTTTATAAGAAGCTTGTTCTTCTTTCGCCCATTTCTCAGTTAATTCAGTGGCTTTTTTAAGTTGTTCTGTATTTAATTCATCAGCTTGACCATTGAAAGCTTTTATCATGTTGATGCGTTCTTCACCAGAATACTCCATCAATTCTAGCTGAGTGTTGATTAGTTCATTCTGATTAGATAGCACAATTGCTTTCTCTTCCTCAGAAAGCTTACGATGATTGTTCGCAGCATTTTGATAAATCTGAATGACTTCATCAGACATTTGTTGAACGTTGTTTTTTATTTGGTCAGCATGGCTAGAAATTTGCTGGATCGTCTCTTCGCTCAAACCTAACTTATGAGCTAAATCGATGTCCTTTGCTAAGTTTTCATCAGCTAATTTTTGAATTTCGGTTGCTAGTTTTTGGACTGCAGTTGTAACTTTATCAATCCCATCTGAGCTTGTTCCGAAAACTGTCATAGCTTGATTCGCTTCATCCACTTTGTCCTTAAAGTTTTGAAGTTGACCAGCTTGTTCTTTGCTGACACTAGCGCCCCATTCCTGAGCACGTTGTCTTGCTTCATAGGCTTTATTTGCAAAATATGCCGCTGCTGCAGTTACAGCAACTAAAGCCACAGTAGCTAACCCCACTGGGGTCACCAAAAATCCAAGCGCGCTACCTAGCAAACCAGTTCCTGTACTTGCTCCTGCTACTGCAGTTTCCACTGCACCAGCTGAACCAGCTACTGCTTTCAGACTACTTGCTACGCCACCAAAATCTTTAAGGTATTTAAAAGAACCACTTAAAATACCAATTCCTTTGGATAGTCCACCGACAGCTTTAACAAAACCACCAATAACAGAGATACCACCGCCTAACAACTTCAAGGCAGGACCTAAAGCGGCTGCCATTAACCCCCACTTGATAATATTTTGTTGTTGTTCTGTCGATAGTGAGCTGAACTTTTTAGCCAAATCAGCAAGATTGCTTATCCATGATTTTACTGCATCAAGGCCACTTCGAAGCGCCTTGATAAGAGGTCCACCAAACTCAATCGCGATGTCTGTCAACTGGTTTTTGAACATCTTCAATTGTGATTCTGTGGTCTCGTAGCGTTTGTTCGCTTCGTTAGTTAAGGCAGTATTTTCTTTCCATGCCTGATTTGAACGTTGTACTGCAGCACCCATCTTATCTGAAGCCAGTGCCAAGGATTTTAGCATATTACTTTGTCGGACACCTGTCATTCCAAGTTGCATCAAAATAGCGTTCATGTTCACGCCTTTATCTTGTGCTTCTTGAAGTCCTTTAATAAAGGATTGCAAGGCGACAACAGGCTTCTCTTTCCAAGCTTGTTGGAATTCCTCTGATGTCATTCCTGCAGTCTTAGCAATAAGATTTAAGTCATCAGCTGCTCCCTTTCCTGTCAGTGAAACGGCATTACCAATCGCGGTCAGTGTCTGAGTCATGGCAGTACCACCTGCTTCAGCCTCAATACCAACTGAACTCATAGCCGTAGCAAGACCTAAGATGTCTGCTGTGCTTAATCCAGCTAGCTTACCTCCTGCTGCCAAACGGTTGGTCATCTCAACGATGTCTTTTTCAGTTGTGGCAAAGTTGTTACCAAGGTCAACAACGGCTGCACCAAATCGAGAGTATTCATCCGACGTTAACCCCATGATGTTCGCAATCTTGGCAATCGCTGTTGCTGCTTCTTCGGCGCTCAAGTTCGTAGATTCCCCCATGTCAATCATGGTTCGAGAGAATGAGAGAATATCTTCGGTCTTGATACCTAACTGACCTGCTACTTCGGCAACGTTGGCAATTTCTACTGCACTGGCTGGCAATTCTTTAGCCATCTGACGAATACCATCTGATAGCTTTTGATAGGATACCGTCGCAGTTTCGTCAACTGTTTTCTTAACTCCTGCGAACGCCGATTCATAATCAATCGCAGCCTTTAACACGATACCTGCGCCTGCTACAATTGGTGCAGTAACACCACGAGTCAATGCAGATCCGAATCCAGAAACAGTTTGACCCGCTTGACTTATTTTATTTCCAATTTCTTGCGCGCTTTTTCCAAATTTAGTAAATGCACTATCATCGATATAAGCTTGACGCATAGATTTTGCCAACTGCTCATAGCGATTTTGCAATTCTGCAACTTTAGCAGCAGTCGCAGTCATGCTAGCACCTGCTTCAACTAACTTCTGCTTTTGTTCAGCGGTTGCGCTTGAAACATCTCCAATACTAGCTTTTAATTGGTTATATCGTTCACTTTGTGAACTTAGCAATTTTTGGTAAGAGCCTAGAGCTGAACCGGTCTGTGATAAGAGAGACTTTAAGTTGCTGACATTCTTGCCAGCGCCTTTGAAGTTATTCTCCATCGCTTTTAAAGAGTTATCAACACCCTTTAAATAGGTCTTTAACCTCCCAACGTTTGACTGAAAAGGAGCGACATCCAAGGTAGCGGTAGCGACTATTTCACCAATATTACTTGCCATTCATTCTCCTTTCTACCCAAAAAGGAATGGAAAGGCCTTGCCAAGGGTCGTCTCTTCTTCCTCTTTGCTTTCTTTGATTTCTAAAGCCTGCACCATCAAATCAAAATCTGAAAGGCGCATGCTTTTAATGTCATGGATCGTGTATCCTTGACTCATTAGCGATTGAACCCAAACTAATAAATTATTTTGAGCTTCTTTAGGGCTTAGCCCTTTTTCTTCTTTTTTCCCTCGGTAGTCTCTTTTTCTTCTTGTTTTCCACCGAGCGCTGCCAGGTAGAGTTCATTCAAAATTTCAAGCGTTTCAACACTTGCACCCTTCAAATCATCTGCATCGAACTGCTCACCGTACATTTTAACGAACATATCAAGATACGCTTCATTCAACTCACGATGTTTAGCAGGGTTTAGCAAATCTTCCTTATTTTCGTACAAAGCAGTTTGACGAACTTGGTGTTCTAACGCCAGAAGATTGTCTTCGACATTGACATAATCTTTAGAGAACTCTTTTAGAACCCCACCTTTTTTAAATTTAA
>ERZ773250.1235-NODE-1235-length-13056-cov-10.508192_pt1 | contig 13056 bp, 10 predicted proteins | sample MGYA00511258_ERZ773250 | MGnify/ENA primary metagenome ERZ773250 (study PRJEB29015, sample SAMEA2738164) | human oral metagenome | biome: human oral; feature: human-associated habitat; material: saliva | place: China | collected 2187 ... | reverse complement strand
GCTTCTTGTACTACTTCTCTGTTTATGTAAATCTTTTCAAAGAACTCTTTCTTTACTGCTTTAAGTAACTTGCCAGGTGGCTTGTTTTGTAAAGCGAGTGCAAAGGTATAGACTTTCTCTGTAACCTCCAAATGTTTTGAGAGAAAATTTTATCAAAAACTTATTTTTTCTTCGTTAGGAGCGAATTAAGCGGCATTACACCTTATTATATAATACGCATCCCTTTCTTGCAAAAAACAAGCCTCTTGTCCCGACCGTCATCCTTTCCCGACCTAATTAAGCCAAGATTGACATTACAGCCATACTATTTCTTTTTAGGCTTTATCAGATGCCAAGCCTCTCTAACCCATAGAACCAAAGAAGAGCCAAGCATGATAATAATCCAATCCTCCAATGACAATCCCCCCTTAGCAATGTTAAAGAACTTCTGCAAGATAGGCAGTTCCACCATAGCAATTTGTCCGATAAGAATAATCATAACGATAAATAGCAATCCCCGGCACCCTTTGAAATGCAAAGCACTCCGTCCTGTTTCAAATGCACGAGCATTAAACAGATAGAAGAAATGCGTCATAACAAAGATAGTAAAGAGTAAAGTTAATTCATACGGGCTAAGTCCATTAGTGCTACCAAGCTGCAGATGGATAATATCCTTTAATGCCGTAATATCAGCATGTTCGAAGATATAGAGTAAAGCCAACAGCATAACAAAGAAGAAGCCACCCACGCCAAGAATATTCCAGCCCATAGAACGGCTGATAATAAAGGCATTACGGTCACGCGGAGCATCCTTCATCACCCTTTCAGACGGAGGCAGAGATGCCAGTGCCATAGCCGCAAAAGTATCCATGATAAGGTTTACCCACAACATCTGCGTCACTGTCAGCGGAGATTCCGTACCCATGAAAGCACCAGCAAGGACGAGGAAACAAGCCGCAACATTAACCGTAAGCTGAAAGAGTAAGAACCGTTGTATATTCTGATAGAGCGAACGACCCCACATCACCGCCTTACCGATACTACTAAAAGAGTTATCGATAATCGTAATATCCGAAGCCTCCTTAGCTACCGACGTACCATCGCCCATAGAAAGTCCCACATGTGCCGCCTGCAATGCAGGAGCGTCATTCGTACCATCACCTGTAACAGCAACCACCTCATTACACCGCTGCAACGACTCAACCAGCCGTTTTTTGTCCAGCGGACGAGCCCGAGAAATAATCTTCAAGTCCTCCACTCGTTTATCAAGTTCAGCATCAGAAAGAGCCGCAAACTCTGGTCCTGTAATAATATTCTTATCCGAATCGCTGCTTGTCCACAGTCCTATCTGTCGTCCAATCTCCTTAGCAGTCCTTGAAGTATCGCCTGTCACGATCTTCACATCAATCCCCGCCTTCATACATTCAGCCACAGCAGCAGGGACATCATCACGAACAGGGTCGCTGATAGCGACAATCCCTTGGAAGATAAGGCCATCAGCCACTACTCTTCCCTCCTTAAACACATCCTCCTTACCGTCAACAATCTGATAAGCAAAGCCCAGCGTACGCATAGCCTGCTCCTGATACTCCTCCAACTGTCGTTCGATATCCTCTTTCGTAACATCACAATCCGTCTGTTTACAGAGTCCATAGACAATCTCAGGAGCACCCTTCACATAGAGGATTTGCTTTCCTTCCATCAGCGTAGACTTGACGAGCACAGCCATATACTTCCTTTCCGTAGTAAACGGCAGTTCCTCAATGATTTGTACATTACTTCTTATCTCTCTATAAGATATCTGATGATCATTCAGCCACAGCAACAAAGCCCCTTCAGTAGGACTCCCCAAGACCTCAGGCTTGTCTTTTTCCGAGTAATCTAAAGAAGCAGTAGAGTTAACCGATATCCCCTCCATCAATAAACGTGCAGCCAGACTCTCATCCAATTGTTGCTTATCCAAGGCATAGAACTGTGTCTGATAAACCCGCATCTGGTTCTGTGTCAGCGTACCCGTCTTATCCGTACAGATGACTGTCGTTGCTCCCATCGTCTCACAAGCATGCATCTTACGCACAAGATTATTCGTCTTCATCATCCTTCGCATACTATAGGCTAAGCTCAACGTCACAGCCATTGGAAGACCCTCTGGTACAGCCACAACAATCAAGGTAACGGCAATCATCATTGTATTCAGCGTATGCGCCAACAAGCCCGTCATACTCTCTTCAGGAAGAAGCATTATATGGAAAACGACAACACAAGCCATTAAGATAAGGAAATAGCCAATCGTTATGAACGTATTAACAAACCATTTCCATCCCTCAAACTTCTTGATAACAAGCCAGAAGAATATTAACGTAGGAATACTCAACGTCCAAACAATTGGTTGCCAATGGAAGAACACGTTCAATCTACCTACTATGATACATCCTGCAAAGACATAACTTAATTTCGTAATAAGCTCACTTAGTCCGTCAAGCTGTTCACTGAGCGGTGTCTTCACGCTATCGTCTATTTGTGCAGCCTCAAACACCTTACCATTCTCAGTACTATCGCCTACAGCCTCAACCACAAAGATGCCATGTCCTTCCATCACCTTCGTACCACGCAATACTTGGTTAGTAGCGTAAGAGGCATCCTTGTCAAACTCCTCTTCTTTTACTGATTTATAAGCAGGAACACTCTCTCCATTCAGCGTTGACTCGTCAACATAAAGCGAGATAGCCTCGAGCAACCTACCATCTGCTGGTATTTCTGCTCCTGTATTGATAATGACAACATCGCCAACAACAATATCTTTCTTAGCAACTGTCGTCGCATTACCATTTCTTATCACCTCAACCTCTTCCTCATCATTCGCTTGGTTGAGGATAGAGAACTCTTTATCAGCTTTCAGTTCAAAGTAGAATGCAATACTTGTAGCCAAAAGGATAGCTATAAAGATACCCACTGGTTCAAAGAAGACAGCCGCTCCGTCCTCACTATGTAGTCCCCAGTATTCCCAACAAGAAATAGCGATAGAGAGGAAACCCGCAATGAGAAGGATGATAATGAGTGGGTCCTCAAACTTCTCTAAGAACTGCTTCCATAGTGGATCCTTCTCACAAGGCGTTAACACATTAGCCCCATGTTGTTCACGACTGGCCAACACCTCCGTATCAGTCAACCCTTCATAATGTCTTTTTTGCTCCATAACTTTACTTTGCAAATATATTTAGTTAGATTTTTTCTTGTTCTGCAATCGTATTATCTCTTTGGTAGTGTAGCGTTTAGAAGACTTCCGTCTCTCGTTCTATTGACTGGTAGACACCATTGAGAATCATTACGCTCAATTTCACTTGACATGTCTGCAAAGATACAAATATTTTGTTATTAACAACCTTTATAACCATAAATATTATGAATCATGACGCTATTATACAAACAAAAACCTACCTCCAACTAGAAATCACTTCTTGTAAAGAGGTAGGAAAATGAAATAAAAACGAGTTTTAATTCACCAACGAGGTCGGTAACATCACGTCACGGACAAGCTTCGTTATTAAACAAAAAAAACGATATTATTAATTACTCAATATTCTTAAGACCAACCACATGAAATCCTCCATAAAAGAAGAAATAGCGATAGAAAGGGTTGCGGTCAACAAGATGCTTTCGAAGTAGATAAGAGCTAAAATGCCCAAGATAGCCACAATAGGAATTTATCACACTTCGCAACAGAAAGATTTGTTTCTCTTTCATCGTTGTTCTACATCTACAAAGAGCTTCTATCAAACGCATTCGATTACGAAACTTGCATATCGTACGCCATCGAGGATAACGCCTATAAGGCATAATGTATGCTCCAAGAAAAGTCATACCCTTAGAACAGTGTTGCAAACTAATCTTCTTTGGGTGTAACGTAAGATGCAACTCATCATGCAGATAATCACGAAACAGCCCTATCAATCTTGCCAGTTTACGGTGGTCAGTATCTATAACATAAAAGTCGTCTACATAACGGCCATAATACTTCAAGCCCAACTGACGTTTAGCAAACTGATCAAGCTGATTAAGATAAATATTACTAAACAGCTGCGATGTCAAATCACCAATAGGAAGCCCTGAACCCTTTGCAGAACGGAAGAGACTCTTTGAAGGCGGTAAACCCTCCCAATCCTCCTTCCCCCCAACGATGCGTACATCACTTGTAGGGTCACGTAGAAGAATACTATCTATAAGGAAATCAACCAGCTGGCGGTCGAATTTCTTATTCCATTCAGGTTTTCTATCCATCTCCTTTCGTAATAATTCTCGCAATTCACGCTTAGGAATACTCATAAAGTATCCTCTTATATCAAGTTTCAGCACGTACGCTGATTGTGTATAATTCTGTGTACAACTACGCAAATGATGCTCAAATCGTTCCACACCCTTCAACGTTCCTTTACCCACACGGCAAGAGTAACTATCATATATAAACGTTGTTTCAAACAGCGGTGCTATATAGTTAAAGAGCAGATGATGTACCACACGATCCTTAAATGAAGAGGCAAAAATCTCACGCTGCACAGGGTCGAACGTAATAAAACAGATACAAGGTGATGGTCGATAAGTTCGAGTACGCAATTCATCGTAGAGATGCATCAAGTTATGTTCAAGATTCATCTCAAACTTCATTTGACTCTCCGTGTTTCGCTTGTTCCTCCTTGCATCGTAGTAAGCGCTAAATATATCCCTCAATAAATCCATATTCTTAACGTCTCTACTTATTACCATTCAACTCGTCAACATCTCTCCCTCTCCTGTAGGCTGTAAATGCTGAGACCGGACGCGCCGCGAACCCATAGGTCCGATTGTTGTTGTTCAGCGGGTTCACGTTGCCCGAGTTGAAGTTCAGGTTGCAACCGTTGTTCGTGTTGTTCGGAACTGCCGACCAGTAGTAACCGTTGTTGCCGACGTTGTTGAGCGAACCATCATTGTTGTTGCGATAGCCCGAAGCAGGGAAAAATAGTAACCACTCATTAAATGAAGCATGGGGACTACCACCATTCGTAATCCTATGAAAGAGAAACGAAATAAGGGCATGTGACCATCCAACAGATTGGGATAACATAACCAGCCAAGACGCATTGCCACGGGGCGTTTGCGTACCTTTTACATGTACTGGTGGGTTACTGGATTTACTAATGCACGCTGTCAACGACCTTAGTCGCTGACATTCTGGCTTAGCCTGAGTTAGGAGGGGAGAGAGAAGGAAGACGAGTAAAGTCATAAGCACAAAACAACCGAACGAGTCAGTATGCTTTGCGTATATCGTATTATAGGTTGTGATTAAAGTTTGTTTCATACTCCCGCTTCTTTTTTATTTGTACATTTAGTTGCGTTTGTTCCCTTTTGACTGTATTTATGCCATGCCGTCAGTTGTTTTGATATGCTTTCAGTCTGCAGGCAGAGTTGTGCAAACTGTGGTACACTTAGGTGGTGCATGTCTTTCAATAGGCGTATACGAAGCCTGATATGTACAAACACCTCAAGACATCTTCGTAGGATTTGTTCTTTCTCACGTTGACTATTTACTTGGTAAACCATCACCATCAACTCAACCAACTCATTCTTTAAGTCCTGCACCAGCGTATATCTCAAGTCACGAGGTACATTGCGTGTACGTTGATAAACATCTAACAATAAGTCGTAGATAGCCTTAAACACTGGCAAATTATCATACTGTGCCATGTCATTCTTCCTCTCTCTTTCAGTCGTTCAACTTTCCCTGCAATTGTGCTATAAACATCATACATTGCATAGGAGTACTATTAGCAACATTAAAGTCTCTCACCATCCTTATTATACTACCCGCATCAATATGTCCGTCACTTTCAGGCATTGTACTGTTGCTCGTCATACAGCCTGTCTGTGTAGACTCTTTTAGATCTATTCCTTTCTTCCATTCGACAAAAGCATTCAAATCAATGGGCTCTGTCAGTCCTATCACTTTATGTGCATCATCTGATTCTATCATATTCCGCCCATTCAAATACTTATCTTCTGACGAAGCAGGGAAGCCCACGTAAGCAACCTCCTCACCATTAAGGACCTTCAGCTGGCGTTTGATAACCTTAAAAGGATGCACAAAACTGCACAGGGCAAACGCTGAAGCTTCATAAGCACGAAAGAACAAACCTTCACGATAGAGATTTATCCTGCAGGTATTCTTTTTCTCGGCCTCTACTATTTCTTTAATATTCATTGTTTCTTCTTATTACTTTGTTGTTTATTATCCTCGCCTTCTAATACCGAAGGCAAGATTTTTTTTTCGACCGGCTACGCCGGTTTCTGTGCCGGCGGGCGGGGCGATGCCCGCCGGCAATAAATCAAATAAATCAAATCAATCGAATTATTCTGAGACCGGACGCGCCGCGAACCCATAGGGCCGATTGCCGTAGTACAGCGGGTTCACGCTGCCCGAGCCGGAGCTCAGGCTGCAACCGCTGTACGTGTAGTTCGGAACTGCCGACCAGAAGAAACCGTAGCTGCCGACGATGTTGAGCGAACCATCATCGATGTCGCGATAGCCCGAAGCAGGGAAGTTGATAGTTGCCGTCTTACTGCTATTGGTCCAGAAATTATGACCGAAGTTGTTTTGGAAGGTCTGCCAATTGTCTGTACCGTCAACATTCATTGTGCCACCGTTTTGACCATTAGCCGTAAAACCTGTAAACGCATTATTTGCTGGCATCTTGAAACCTACAGGACAAGGATCGTAAACCGTCTTGACGACAGGATTGTCATTACCCACATTATAACCACCTGTAACAGTATTGTCGGCAGACCAAAGATTATAATAACCATAATTTGTCCACAACGATGAACCATAGATATAGAACTTATCTGGATTCTGAATATTGTTCATAATAGTCATGTTATCACCAGCATTCTGCGTAAAATGGCTATTTGCAGCTAAGTCAGATGCGTCAACACCAGGGAAGGCATCCTTACGACCGAACTGGTAAAGGGTGGTAGCACCCTTCTTAACGTTACCAGGATTCTGGGTAATATTGATAACAGTCTCTTGTGCTACCCCACCATTCTTAATGGTCTGCACAACCTTGACTTTGACAGTACGAGCTTTGTCGTATGTAGAACCACTCCACTGCGTTGGCTTCCATCCCAAGGTTTCTTTGGTGAAATTATAAACCTTACCCTGATAGTTGGTTACAGGAATCTTATCAAGTGCATCCTTAGGAGCAAACCAGAGATGCCATGACCAAACAGTCGTACCACCCTTCTTGACAGCAACAACGGCATTGCCACTTTGGATGTCGGCTGCTGTTACCTCGAAGTCGAGGAAGGCATTACCACTTGCATCATGTGAGATTGGTGTAGAAGAGAGATGAACGAGGTCGGCAGCATCTGCCCAAACCACCTCAGCACCATCAACGCCATTATTAGCACCGCCATTGGTCTTCTCTATCCAAGGATCAGTGATATTTTGGTTATTGTGGTCTTTAAAGTTATACAATACGTTTGAATTACCTGCAGCGGCATGGCTGGTGTAAGCGTTCGCGTTGGTTGAACCGTTCTCAATGGCATTACCATAAACAAGCGGTATGCGATAATGACCGGGAGCAGAGATAACGTAACTATTAGCAGTGCTACGAGCTACTGAGCCGCCCTTCGTTGAAAGGTCGTAAGGAGTAGCTGTACCTAATTCTGTTGCCTCCTTGAGTGCCTTGTTACGTTTAGCGAGCAAGTCGGTAACGTCTTTGGTCAATGTGGCTGTACCCTGGTCGGCAGCAGTGCCACCCGTGCCCTCGGTCTTGCTAAGGCTGGTCAGCCAAGCAGGCTTCTCTGCCATAGAGAAAGTACCATCGTTATTGGCATCGTACCCAACGACCTTCCAAGCCACTGCCTGCTGCTGGTGTGTTACCGGGTCTTCACGATAACTTGTGATACCGTATGCCTGCGACTGAGTTTCATCATAATTAGCCGCACGGCTCGGGTCGGTTGGCGTGAGCGTGTAAGTCCAAGTAGAAGTAGTCTGGCTTAGCTTGTAAGTACGGGTTGTTCCCGCCTTCCATTCACCCTTTAAAGGTACGGTGATTTCAGTTCCATCGATGCAGTGCACGTAAGCAGTCACATGGCCAGTAAGCTGCTGTGGTATCATATAGAACGTATAGTTATCGCCCGCATTACCCATGATGGTAACATTAGGGTTGGCACTTGTGCTCACACTGACACCCGAGAGGGTTGCATTGCCACGTGTGTCACTTGAGTGGTCCCAATCGGCCCCATTGCCATCAAACTGCTTAGAGAGTACATACTTACTCTTCATCACAGCACCACGCAATTCCACCTTATCGATGGTCTTATTCCAAGAGAGGTTCTGACCCACAGCAAAGCGAATACCCGTAAGAGCGTGGCGGAAATCGAGTTTCGTTGTAGGCTGCTGAAACTGCGTAGCATACACAACATCACCCGTACAAGCCGTCATCAAGTCTACCTGCTTTGTCACATCACTGTTTACCTCGAAATCAACACTTGGGCTACCACTCGTAGCATCAGTGTTATTGATGGTCATCTTTGCGTAGCTCTCTGCGTTAGGATAGACAGCAAAGAAGCGAGCCTTAGGCTGTGCAAACGACCATCGGATAGGCGAATAGAGTTCGCCATTGCTCTTGGTCTTCTTAGCATGGAACCACTCTGGCGTGGTGAGGATGCCAGAGGCAGCTGTACCACGGATACCTGAGGCAGAGAAGTCGCCAAGAGTAGAGGTAGCTATGATGTCAGCACGTGTGCGGGCGTCAGCCTTAACAGGATTGACACCCTCGACAGTGGTCTCTATCAAGCAGACATCAATATTGCGGTTGCTATGGGCTGCGAGCTTACCACCAGCGAGGTCGTTGCTGCCCAAGCCAGGCGTGATGGCACCACGTGTCATAGCACCACGGCTGATAGCCCCTTCCTGCACATCGTTTACACTAAAGCGGACGAGGGCATCATTGCCATTCGTTCCACCATTATCCAAATCGTCGTCGGCACACGATACTGCCGTCAACGCTGCGCCACCGGCCAAGAGAGCCGAGCAAGCGTAAAAGAAAAGTTTGTTCATTGTTGTTATTTGAGAAGTGAAAGGAGTGAAGGAGTGAAAGGGAGTTAAGACAATACCCTAACCTTACTTTACACACTTCCATCTCCATTGTTTAAATGTTGTCTTTGAGGAGTGAAAGGAGAGAAGGAGTGAAAAGGAGTTAAGACAATAGTTCTATTGTCAAATTCCTAACCTTACTTTATACACTTCCAACCCCATTGTTTAATTGTTGTCTTTGAGGAGTGAAAGGAGAGAAGGAGTGAAAGGGAGTGAAGACAATAGCATTGTTAGCCATAGCCTTACTCATTTCAAACTTGTTGAAACGATACTTATACACAAGCAACTTGTCTACTTGTAAACTCGTCTACTCGTCAACCCGTCAACTATCCCTCCAAATTATCATCATCACCTCCGTCCTCTTCGGTTGGAGCTACAACCTGAATACTGCCTGGATGAGAAGTAGTACCGCCACCACCTGGGCGAACGAGAGGACTCTCGGCAAGGAAATTGCCCTCAGTCTCAACCTTGACCACCTCAACGGTAGGACGAACATAAAGTTGTCGCACGGTCTGTCTGATTTTCTTCATAAAGCTTAATAATTAGTTAGTTTATAATATATGTTTGCTCACACAGTTGTCATAAGCGAAAGGGAATTAAGAAATCATGCTGACTCCTAAGGGCAACGACATAGACACGTCGCAACCCATCATAGCCAACATGGTCGCAATCAAATTATATGAGGAAAAAACGAATGATAACACGAAGAAGACAAAAGGCAGATAGAGTAAGCCCCTTGTCGACATCTCGTCACGGTCTGCGCAACGCACAGACACGTAACAAGCTATGAGAAAGTTAGTTATACTATTATATAAGAGAGAGAGAGAGAGAGAGAGAGAGAGAGAGAGAGAGTACTAAAATTATTTGAAACCTCCAAATAATTTAACATCTTTTTCGTATTTTCTTTCAACCAAACTCCTCGTCTCTTAGAATCAATGAGAGTGACAGGCACAACACAAGTCCTTACACCTTCTTTACAAAAGATGTAAACATCAGTGGTTGGGATAAAATGCTTCGTAACTCTCATTATCGTTATTACAAGTTAATTTTCGTTTAACTGCGTGCAAAGATAATAATAATTATTGAAACACAAAAGAATAAGACAGGAATTTATTAAAATAACGAAATAATATTAGTCTTTCTGCTACTTTCTTAAAGACTTATTAAATAACTGTCAAAGCGAAGAACATAAAAAATAGTGGCCCCTCCCCCATCCCCTCCCCCAACCCCTCCCCCGAAGGGAAGGGGCGTTATCACCGAGATACCCCTATGGTTAATCATTAACACCTAACACCTACCACCCATCAGAGGCCTCACCCCCTGCCCCTCTCCGAATGGAGAGGGGAGTAATCACCGAGGTTACCCCTCCTTCGCTGTTTGCGTCTTGATGGGACGTGCCATTGGCTCGACCCCGCCTAAGCTAATCATTAACACCCAACAAGGCTATTCATCATCACCCAACAATTAACACCCAACACCCAACATTAGCTGTAACGTTCTGTGATAACGGTTGCCCACAAGGACCTTTACAGCCTCACCCCCGGCCCCTCTCCGAATGGAGAGGGGAGTAGTATGTGAGGTTACCCCTACTGGTCTGCTGACAGAAGTATATAAGCTACTGAACATACGGGGGTCGTGTAGGGGGTATCTCGGTAATCACTCCCCTCTCCATTCGGAGAGGGGCTGGGGGTGAGGCCACTGTGAGTTCTGTGAGAGATACTCCCCCCAACGAGCCTCTTGCATTCTTTCTCTCACAGAACCACACTGAAGAATAGATTAAACAAAGGGCAGCATATTATCTTTTTTTAACTTAACTCAGTCACATTTGTTATCTCTCTATTTCCAAAGAAGGCCTTATCTTTGCAGCAGAAAACAATAAAATCAGTAACAGAGTTATGGCAAATAAGATGAAAGACTTTCTCCCTAAGATTGAAATGGAGAAGATGCAAGCAATGCTTGAACTGGAGGAAAAGTACGAGACAGGACAGCTCTCATTAGAAGAGGCACGTGAACAGATGAAGACAAAGGTAGGGAAGATACGCCCTTATCACCTTGCCTTCATCGAGCAAAACATGAAGTCGCGTGAGGACGATGAGTGTATACGTGCCGACATGCGCAAGATTATTGAACTCGTAGAGGGTTTCATGGATTATAGCCGACCAGATGTACCAGAGGACCACCCACTTTCACATTATTATAAAGAGAACGACGAGATGCGTCGCCTGCTCCTTGCTGTTGAGGACCTCATACAGTATCCGATGATAAAGAACCAGTGGTTAGAACTCTACGACCAGATACGTCAGTATCCTATCCACTACCAACGTAAGCAGAACCAACTCTATCCTCTCTTGGAGAAGAAGGGCTTCGACCGCCCAACAACGACGATGTGGAACTTTGACGACATTATCCGTGATGAGATCAAGGAGTCGCTGCGACTCTTAGAGGCTAACGACGAGGAGGCCTTCATCGCTGCTCAAAGTGAGTTAATAGCCAATGCACGCGACTTGATGGAGAAGGAAGAGACTATTCTCTACCCCACTTCTTACGCACTTATATCTGCGGAAGAGTTTGAAGACATGAAGGCAGGCGACCAAGAGATTGGTTTTGCTTTCTTCACTGTGGACACTCCATCATCACCCAACACCCACCATTCAACACCTAAAGAAGGCTTTGCAGAAGACCTCCAAGCCCTTCTCAGTAAGTATGGCTACTCAGCAGGACCGCAGCAAGAGTTGGATGTGGCAACAGGTAAGCTTACCTTAGAGCAAATCAACCTCATCTATCAGCACCTGCCAATCGACATCTCCTTCGTAGACGAGAACGAGTTGGTGAAATTCTATTCTGATACTGACCACCGCATCTTCCCAAGGTCGAAGAATGTCATCGGTCGACAGGTGTCTAACTGTCACCCTCGTAAGAGCGTGCACATCGTTGAGGAGATTGTAGAGAAGTTCCGTAATGGCGAACAAGACAAGGCTGAGTTCTGGATTAACAAGCCTGAAGTGTTCCTCTACATCGTCTACTTTGCTGTGCGCGATAAGCAAGGTCGCTTCCGTGGCGTACTCGAAATGATGCAAGATTGTACGCATATCCGTGAACTGACTGGCTCACAGACCTTGCTGACATGGGCTGGTAAAGAGGAAGAAAACGCATCAACCACCACCGCTACCGACGATGAAAACAACGATGCACCTACTGCTCAACCAGACAAGCAGATAGAGATAACTTCAGACACACGCTTGAAAGACCTCTTTGAAGTTTATCCTCATCTAAAGAAGGAACTTGCTGCTCGCTATCCATCCTTCAAGATGCTGAACACGCCATTAGGTAAGTTGATACTCAAGAAGGCCACTGTCCGCACTGCTGCTGAACGTTCAGGATTGGGCGAAGAGCGGTTTATTCAGTTACTAAAGGATTGTATCTAAATCAAACTTAGTAGTGGGTCTATCCCTATAAAGGGCAACCTCACCCCCGCTTCCTCTCTGATTGTAGAGGGGAGCAAGGGGTGAGGTTGCCCTTTATAGAACCACTAATAAAAGAATAAGGAACTTACCCACCCTATTTATCAACATCTCCACATGAGAAAAATCGGTAATGTCTCCACCCCCCAAAATAATCATTAAGACTACAAAAAATCATTACACCGCCTCGAACTAAGTTCCCTTAGAATAAGCACATATCATCTCCTTTTATCACACTCATAACAGTCAACAAATCAAGCTATTACAAACAGCGTTGTAGAAGACGCCCTTCTTGCCTCAAGAAGGGCGTCTTCTGCATGCAAGAAGGGCATGTTCTCAAACGTAGAAGACGCCCTTTTAGCCTCACCCCCAGCCCCTCTCCGAATGGAGAGGGGAGTGAGAACAGCAACGGCCCCTCCCCCGGTTCCAGCTGGCCCCTCCCCCTTCCCCTCCCCCGAAGGGAAGGGGAGTGATCACCGAGATACC
>ERZ773250.1228-NODE-1228-length-13103-cov-2.806101_pt1 | contig 13103 bp, 10 predicted proteins | sample MGYA00511258_ERZ773250 | MGnify/ENA primary metagenome ERZ773250 (study PRJEB29015, sample SAMEA2738164) | human oral metagenome | biome: human oral; feature: human-associated habitat; material: saliva | place: China | collected 2187 ... | reverse complement strand
AACCCCTAAAGTCAAAGAAGCCCTAATACGCGTGCAACGCGATTATGGTATGCGCGTTATCGTGGCTTCTGGTAGACCTACCGCAGGCCTACACAAAATCGCAGAAGAACTAGAACTTGCTCGTTACAGCGGTTATCTTTTGCCATTCAATGGAGGACAGATGTTTAATGCGCGTGCGCTAGGCGAACCAATTGCACGTACTTCTCTCCCAGACGAACTAATCCCTCAACTATACGCATTGGCGCAAGAGCATGGTCTAAATATCTTGACTTATAGCGATACTGAAATCCTTACGGAAAATCTTGATGACCCTAATGTGCGTAAGGAAATGGGCTTTACGGTGATGCCTTCTAGGCAAATTGAGAACTTTGTGCGTGATGTCCCTCGCAACCTTCCTAAGTGTTTGATTGTGGGCGAACCTCATGAGATTACTGCTCTTGAACCGATTGCAAGAGAACGCTTCAAGGGTGTGGCCGATGTATTTCAGTCTGACCCTTCTTTCCTTGAAGTTGTGCCTGCAGGCATCAATAAGGGTGTAGCACTCAAACGTCTATTGGAGCGTATGGATTATGACCCAAGCGAATTGATTGCTGTTGGCGATAGTTATAATGACTTGGAGATGATACAGTTTGCAGGTCTAGGCGTGGCTATGGGTAATGCGCGTGAGGCTGTAAAGAATTGTGCTGACTATGTGACGAAGTCCAATAATGAAGATGGCATTGCGCACATGCTGGAGAAGTATATTTTCAATTTCCATGAAGATGCTCCTTATTCGGTAGCTGAGATTAACTCAATCTTTCCCGGAACTTTGATGGAGAGCCTAGGCATTCAGTGTACACAAATAGCGAAGGGCTACGTAGAGGGAACGATGCCTGTGGATAAGCGTACGGGACAACCGCTAGGTATTATACACGGAGGAGCAAACCTCGCTTTTGCTGAAACGCTTGCTGGTCTTGGTTCAGTGGCTTTGCTTGATGAGGGAGAGATGCAGGTCGGAGCGCAAGTAAGCGGTAACCATATCGCTAGTGCATTTACAGGCGATACGATGGTCGGTAAGGCTTCGATTATGCACCAAGGACGTAGCACGCATGTATGGAGTGTGGAGATTTATTCAGAGAAATCGGGTAAACTTATTCACACGGCACGAGTGCTGAATAGCATTATCAAGAAGAGATAAGTTAGTAAGAGCTATTTGTAGAGTAAGGGCTATCGCAAGATTTAATGCGATAGCCCTTATTTTTTTGAAATTAGATTAGAAATGTCTTATTCCATGAGGTGGTCGAAGTTGCGTCGGCGCAACTCGAAGTCCTTACCTAGATACTTTTCTCGTACGATTTCATTCTCTGCAAGTTCTTCCGCTGTCCCTTGGAAAAGAACTTTACCCTCAAACAGAAGATAAGCTCTGTCTGTGATGCTGAGTGTTTCGTACACATTGTGGTCAGTGATGAGGATACCGATATTTTTATATTTGAGCTTAGCCACAATAGCCTGAATATCCTGCACCGCAATAGGGTCTACACCTGCAAAGGGTTCGTCAAGCATGATAAACTTAGGGTCAATAGCAAGGCAACGTGCAATCTCTGCTCTTCTTCGTTCACCCCCAGAGAGGCGATTACCGGTATTTGTGCGTACTTTCTCTAGGCGAAACTCGGCAATAAGTTCCTCTAAGCGAGCTTCTTGTTCGGCACGCGTGCGGTTAGTCATCTCTAGTACACTCATGATGTTGTCTTCTACAGAAAGCGTTCTGTAAATAGAGGCTTCTTGAGCAAGATAGCCGATACCAGCTTTGGCTCTCTTGTAAACCGGATATTTGGTAATATCTTGGTCATCAAGATAGATGCGCCCTGCATTAGGCACAACGAGACCTACAGTCATGTAAAAAGTCGTTGTTTTTCCTGCGCCATTAGGGCCAAGAAGACCAACGATTTCGCCTTGATTAACTTCTATAGAGACGTGATTCACGACGGTGCGTGCACGATATTTCTTGACTAAATCTTCTGTTCGTAGTTTCATAAGAACAAAGATACAGCATTATTCGTCTTATTGGGTTGGTCCGCCTCATCAAATTCCCAACAATTATTGTATTTAATATACTTGTCTTGCGTAGGTTTTCTTATTTATTATGAATAAGATATATAAATTGTTACCTTTGTGCTTTAAGCTGACTTTATAGCGATTATCAAATTTAATTCATAAAGAATAATGGAAGCATTTATTCAATCTGTGGGTAAGATGTGTGCTGCTGTGCTTGTCCTAGGCACTACGCTATCTTGCTCTCACCAAGAGGTTAATTTGGACAATTATCTCTACAAGGGGATTAAACAAACAGAACCTATTGAAGTTGGGAAGACCGTAATGCTCCCCAATAAAGAAGGCGGTAAACTGAGCCTTATTTCTAATAGTAATCCGCAAGTTGCCAATGTCGAAGTTTCTGCCCAAGGACTTTCTGTACATGGTAAGCAATATGGGCTAACGACTGTCAGTGTGCAAGATGCTCAAGGAAAAGAACAAAGCATAGCCTTATCTATTACGGGACAACGCCCAGCACTCCCAACAGAACTCTTTGCCGAGTATAACGTTGCTCCCGATGGACATAGTTTTGCCCGCACTCATAGTCCTGAAGCATCTGGATACTTTGACTACGATGCTGCAGCTAAGATTGTGATAAAGGTCGGGGATAAAACCTACCGCACGCCTACGAAAGACGAATTGCATGCCCTTCTGCCTTACGAAGAGGAGATTGCCTATTCGGGTAGAGAAGCCAAAAATCTTGCCTTCGAGCAAGCTGTAACTATTGATGGCACAAAGCTTATTTATGGAGAGTCATTTTACTCTACTGGTCGCCATGTAGCCTATGCTTTGCGTTTCGGTAAAGCGAGCCACAAGGGCAGTGCTTATGCTATGGATAACAGTCGCTTGACGGCTTTCCGCTATGAGTATTCTGTAAACAAAGACGACCCTAAGGGCGGATTTGCACTGAAGATTACGGCTCGTTATCTTGGTGAAAACTTCCAACACGATATTAACTTCATCGCTTCGGAAGGCTTTTGGAATAGTTTTACTTGGGACGATGCCACACTCATTCTGCCTGCTAACGGCTTGCGCCTAGGCACGGAGATAACTACAAGGGGGTATGCAGGTGAGTACTGGAGTACCTCTGCTGGTTTTGATGACCTCTCGGCTTCGGCTCTAAGCTTCGGTCGTATGACAGCCTCTTCGACCATTCATGCTGATAAGAGTATAGGTAGAGCTGTTCGCTTAATACTGAGTAAATAACCACATAATAACTAACCAAAAATCATGAGCATTCGTTATTTAGCATGCGCCTCGTTGGTTCTCATGCTATCATCTTGTCTTAAAGACCCCGATGGCTTATTCCCCAAAGACTTGAGACCTAATATTGAACTTTCGTTAGCATCTTCTCAGAAAGATGTAACTCTAACGCTTATGTCCGATAAGCCCGAGTCTGTATTTATTGACTTGAATGGTAACGCTCAGAAAGATGAGGGCGAAAGTTTCGAAGTGGGTAAGCCCGTCACCATTCATCCGAAAGGAGATAAGTTGGGTCTCTATGGTCCATTTACTTCAATGGATATATCTGGTCAAGATGTAACCAAGATTTCGGGTAAGGGACTTATTGCCTTAGAGGCTATGAACCTAACTAATACGAAGCTATCTACTAAAGAAATTGAAGATGCTTTGCGCCTTCTTGTAGGTAAAGAAGGTGGTAAATTGACGCTAGAAGAGTGGCGAGTAACACCTAGGATCAGAGAGCATATCAAATTCTTTAAGTGGCAGGTCGTGCGCCCTAATGGTAGCCTTATAGACCCTAATGAGTCGGTATTGATGTTGCGTGCTTTAGCCAAAGAAGTGCTAGAGAAGAGAGTCGCTCTAGAGTTACAGGGAGGTAAAGGTCTGTGGCTAGACAAGAATTTGAATGGTACTAAAGATGCAGGCGAAGACCTTCCTACGGGTGGTTTAACGCTCAATCTTCCTGCCTCTTTACCTACGGGAGAGAGCGTGTATATCATACATGGTTCGGCTACGGGCTTAAGTCTGAATGTCGCAGAAGACCCAGCCGAAGATGAAAGCGAAGAGCCAGAAGACAGCGATGAGGGGGCAGATGAGGCTGAAAATGCTCGTGCTTTAAGGGCTAATGAAGACAGTTCTCAAATAGGTATTAGTATAGATGCTTCGCGCTTCTCTTCTTTGTTGTTTATGGAATGCGAGGGAGGTCTAAATGTTAAGTATGTAGATGTTTCCAGCTGTAAGTCTTTAGCGACTTTAACTCTCAGTGGTAATCCTATTGAAACGCTAGTATTGCCTCCTAATGGTTCTGAATTAAAAGTACTCCAGCTTGCAGGTAATAGATTGAAGACGCTTTATATCTTGGATGATCTCACGAAGCTTAGTCAGTTTACAGCGTCTAATGGCACTCTTCAATATATTTACTCTATCCCGTCAGAACTGATAACATTGAACTTGTCAGGAAATAAACTGACAGACCTTATTATTCCTAGTGATAGTAAGTTAAAGACTTTGAACCTTAAGAATAATATGCTTCGTAATCTTGAGATTAAAGGTGAGGCGTATAATGGACTAGAAACTTGCATTCTTGAGGGTAATCAACTAGAGGATCTTGATCTAGCTGCGTTTGTCAAGACTAAGCTGATAAATGTTAGCAATAATCCTTTGAAGTCGATTGAACTGCCTTGGAATATGAAAGAACTGAATATCTCAAAGACAGAACTTCAGGGCCTAAACCTTAATGCTCATAAGTCTTTCATTCAGAAATTAGATGCGTCTAATTGTGCTAAGCTTACGCTTATTCAGATGTCGCAATGCACAAACTTATCATCGGTTAATCTTCAGGGTTCGAAGGCCTTAAAGGGTGATAAGATAAGTTCGGAGCTACCTCAACTAATAGGGCATAAAGGTAAGCTAACGATTGAGCAAGGACGACTCTCTGCAAGCGAACTCTCTGCAATCAAGGCTAAGGGCTGGTCGCTTTAAGTGATTTAATAGAGTCTTCACGATACGATTGAAAGGCAAGGGCTGAATTTCTGTTCAGCCCTTGCCTCTTTTTAAGACCATTGCATAATACGGCACTCGCTGCGTTATTTACTAACATCTGCGCTATGTAAAGTATTTGGGCAGACGGCAAGAAAATGATAGTTGCCTTACCTAAAGTCAAAACCTCGGCGAAGTCTGTACAAACTTCAGCCGTAGTTTGTACAGACTACACGTGTAGTCTGCACAGACTTCAGCTGAAGTCTCCAGAAAGTACTACGTACTTACAAATTTAAGTACGCGTACTCACTAGAAGTAAGTGCGTGTACTCACTGAAGTGTTTACGTGTACTTACTGAAACGAGTACGTCGTACTCATTCTGTTATTGCGACAAAACGACAGCCTAATGTATCGTAATCTCTCCTTGGCACTACTTTTGTAAATTATCAGAGTAGATGCAAAAAATTAAATGATATATAGTATGAGTAAGAATGGAAAAATTGGGGTAACGAGTGAGAATATATTTCCCGTTATCAAGAAGTTTCTTTACAGCGAACACGATATATTCTTGCGTGAGCTTGTCAGCAACGCTGTAGATGCGAGCCAAAAACTACGTGCGCTCTCTAGTGTGGGTGAGTTTAAGGGCGAGCTAGGAGACCTTAAAGTAAGTATCTCTATTGACGAGGCTGCGGGCACGATTACAATCAGCGACCGTGGTATCGGTATGACTGCTGAGGAGGTTGATAAGTATATCAATCAGATTGCGTTCTCGGGAGCAGAGGAATTCCTTGACAAGTATAAGGATGACAAGGTGGCTATCATCGGACACTTTGGTCTTGGCTTCTACTCTTCATTTATGGTATCTAAGCAAGTGGATATTATTACGAAGAGCTATAAAGAAGGTGCGAGCGCAGTAAAATGGAGCTGTGATGGTTCGCCTGAATATACATTAGAGGAGGTAGAGAAGGCCGACCGTGGTACGGATATTGTCCTACATATTGACGATGAAAGCCGTGAATTCTTGGCTAAGGACCGCATCCAAACATTGCTCAATAAGTACTGTAAGTTCCTAACTATTCCGGTAATCTTCGGTAAGAAGCAAGAGTGGAAGGATGGCAAGATGGAGGATACCGAAGAGGACAATCAGGTTAATGATACGCACCCAGCATGGACGAAGAAGCCTAGTGAACTCACGGATGAAGATTATAAAAACTTCTATCGCCAACTTTATCCAAATCAATTTGAAGAACCATTGTTTTGGATTCATCTAAATGTTGATTATCCATTTAACCTAACAGGTATTCTTTATTTCCCTAAAATCAAGAATCAGATGGAGCTGCAACGTAATAAGATTCAGCTCTACTGCAATCAGGTTTTTGTAACAGAAGAGGTTGATGGCATTGTACCTGAATATCTGACACTCTTGCATGGGGTTATCGATAGTCCGGATATTCCGCTAAACGTATCTCGTTCGTACCTACAGAGCGATGCTCAGGTGAAGAAGATTAGCAACCATATCACGAAGAAGGTTGCAGACCGTCTAGACGAAATCTTCCGCAATGAACGTGCACTCTTTGAGGAAAAGTGGGATAGCCTTAAGGTCTTCGTTCAGTATGGTATGCTCAGCGATGAGAAGTTCTACGATAGAGCCGTGAAGTTTGACCTCGTCACTGATATCGACGGGAAGCACTTCACCCTTGACGAATACCGTACCCTTACCGAGGGCAATCAGACCGATAAGGAAGGCCAGCTCGTATGGCTCTATACGAATGACCGCAACAGCCAATATACAGCTATCGAGCGTGCTAAGGCTAAGGGCTACTCTGTCCTCCTCTTAGATGGTCCTCTGGATGTCCATGCGGTATCTCAGCTGGAGCAGAAGCTCGAGAAGACACGCTTCGTACGCGTCGACTCTGACTCTATCGATAAGCTTATCGCTAAGGATGAGCAGCGTGCCGTGAGCCTCTCCGATGTAGAGCAGAAGGCTCTGAAGGCTCTCTTTGAGGGGCGCCTGCCTCGTGAGGAGAAGCGTAACTATAGCGTAAGCCTCGAAGCTCTTGGTGCTGATGCTGATGCCGTGCTGATCACGCAAGGGGAGTTCATGCGCCGTATGCAGGAGATGGCTCGTCTGCAACCAGGTATGAATTTCTATGGTGAGCTTCCCGAAGGCTACAACGTGGTACTCAATACGGAGCATCCATTGATTCAGCGTCTCCTTGCTTCGGAGAAGGAGGTTGTAGAGCCTAAGCTCTCGACTCTGCGCGCTGAGCTTCAGGAGCAAAGTGAGCTTGTCGAAGCTGCTCGCACGGTGCAGTCAGCGAAGAAGCCTGAAGAGGTGAGTGTGGCCGAACGTGAGGAGCTTGATGCTCTGACGAGTAAGCAAGCCGAACTCGAAGGGAAGATTTCTGAGGAGATCAAAAAGTTCGGTGCAGAAGAGCTCCTCGTGGGGCAGCTCGTTGATCTCGCACTCCTTGGTAATGGCCTGCTCTCAGGTGAGGCACTTGCTGCCTTCATCCGCCGTAGTCAGCAGCTCCTGTAGTAAACCAAGGTATATTATAAGGTAACTGAGGCTGTGCCTTCGGTATTCAGATCACATGTTGGTTGGATGCTGGAGGCACAGCCTTCTTCATTATAGTAGTTGTAGTTGTACCTTTGTGCTCATGCATTACTATTTACATATATGCGCTACCTCTATACATCACTCCGCCGCTGGAGTCTCTCTTTATTGACTTGCTCACTACTGGCTGGATCACTCTCTGCACAGACGGATAATGAAGTGCAACCTGACCGTCCTGACCAAAGTGAAGGAACAAGTGTACTAAGCCCACGCCGCCTACAGATTGAGTGGGGAGTAGGGACTTCCTCAGGGTATCATAACATGGGACTAATGCTTCGCTATGGACTTGTACCTGATCTTGAGCTCCGCTTAGAAGCTCTATTGCAGCGTCCTTATCGCGGGGCAGTACAGGTCTCAGATCTTACGCTCAGCTCCAAGCTTGCTCTCTTCTCTGGTGATGGCTGGATCCCAGCGATGACGCTTGTCGGCTATCTGAACTACGCACCTCAAGAGGAGGCACGTAGGGTGACGGGAGATCTTACACTTGCTCTTGAGCAGGAACTGGTATCGGGCCTTTCCCTTACCTGTAACATCGGCTCAGCTGAAGGGATGCGTCGCCTCTCTCTGACCGCAGAGTTAGGCTATAACTTCACTGATCGATTAAGCTCCTTCGTGGAGTACTATGGAGTCTTTGGCCCTGCAGAGTATGGGTGTGACTTGGGGCTAAGCTATGCTGTGACGAAGGATTTCCTTGTAGACCTCTCTTGCGGTAGGACTTTTTTCGCCAGCGGAGCGGTGAACTATGCCTCCCTCGGAGCCACCTACAGACTATAGTTTGGAGCTACTGAAAATGGGGTGAGTGAAAACTTTTCGGCACGTTTCGTAAGCTCCGATATGTTGATTATCTTTGCTCCATAAAGCAAATAAGCTATTTCGTATCAACTAACTTTATAACCCCCAAGAAAGAACATGAACATTCCACAGGAACTGCGGTACACCAAGGACCACGAATGGGCACGCCTCGAAGGCGATGTTGTCTACGTAGGTATCACGGACTACGCTCAAGGTGAGCTCGGCGAAATCGTCTATGTAGACGTCACGACCGAAGGTGAAAGCCTCAGCGCAGAAGAAGTCTTTGGCTCTATCGAAGCCGTAAAGACGGTATCTGACCTCCTCCTCCCTATCGAAGGGGAAATCCTCGAAGTCAACAGCGAGCTCGAAGACAGCCCTGAGCTGGTCAACAGCGATCCCTATGGTAAGGGGTGGCTCGTCAAGATCAAGCCCGCTAACGCTGACGACGTAGAAGGTCTGCTCAGCGCTGACGACTATAAGGCTCTCATCGCAGGATAAAGATGCAAGCATCTCCACTGGTCAGCATCATCATGGGCAGTACCTCCGATCTGCCCATCATGGAGAAAGCTGCCGCTCGTCTCGATGCCCTCGGCATTCCCTTTGAGATGCTCGCGCTCTCCGCTCACCGCACGCCTCGTGAGGTAGAGGAGTTCGCCACTACGGCTAAGGAGCGTGGTGTCAAGGTAATCATCGGTGCTGCTGGTATGGCTGCCCATCTCTGTGGTGTCATCGCTTCGATGACTTCCATTCCAGTGATCGGTGTGCCTATCAAGGCTTCCCTGGAGGGCGTCGATGCTCTCTACTCTATGGTGCAGATGCCTCCAGGTATCCCCGTAGCGACCGTGGGAATTAATGCAGCAGAGAATGCTGCACTCCTGGCCGTACAGATGATGGCTACCTCTGATGAAGAGCTCTATCGTAGACTCGAAGCCTACAAGGAGTCACTCAAGGAGAAGGTCGTCAAGGCTAATCGAGAGCTTGCAGAGGTCAAGTTCGAGCACAAGACGAACTAACCCCCGCATACATATGTTGTAAACCCAGGAGGTGGAAGCACTTCCTGGGTTTACTTTTGCACTATTGTAAGACTTATTCATGGCAGAGAATCATCCCTCTCATACTACATCCGCTGAGCCTTGTCTCTATCACAGACGCCGTGCGGCGTTGGTTCATATTGGCGATACGCCTCTTGGCGGTGACTATCCTGTACGCGTCCAGTCAATGGCGACAGCTTCGACTCTGGATACAGAGGCTGCTGTCGCTCAAGCAGAGCGCATCATCTCCGCTGGTGCGGAGTATCTGCGCTATACTGCACAGGACAAGCGTGTGGCTACTAACCTCGGTGTGATCCATAAAGAGCTCCGTGCTCGTGGTATCACGACTCCCTTGGTAGCTGATATTCACTTCAACCCAACGGCAGCTGATACGGCACTGGAGTATGTAGAGAAGGTACGTGTCAATCCTGGTAACTACGTCGATAGTAAGGGGACGACCGAGTGGAATGATGAGGTCTATCGTACCATGCATGAGAAGGTACGCGAGCGATTCGGCGCTTTTGTTGAGCGCGCCAAGACGCTGAAGCGAGCGATACGTATCGGTGTCAATCATGGCTCGCTCTCAGAGCGTATGGTGATGCTCTATGGCGATACGCCCGAGGGGATGGTACAGAGTTGCTTGGAATATCTGGATGTCTGCCGCGAGCATGACTTCCATGATATCGTCATCTCGATGAAGTCCTCCAATACCGTAGTGATGACTGCGGCAGTTCGCCTGCTTGTCGCTCGTCTTGATGAATTAGGTTACCCTGCCTATCCTCTGCATCTCGGTGTGACGGAGGCTGGAGAAGGCGAAGACGGTCGTATCAAAAGCGCTGTCGGTATCGGTTCGCTCCTGGCTGATGGTATCGGTGATACGATCCGCGTCTCCCTCAGCGAAGAGCCCGAGTGTGAGATCCCCGTGGCGCGTGCTCTTGTGGACTACATCGCACCTCGTGAGCATGTCGCACTTTCAGTAGACAGATCGCTTCTTCCCTCATGGAAGGAATACCGCGAGTTAGCTCAAGATGCTCGCAAGAATACCACTTCTCTCGGAGCCCTCGCAGGTGGAAGCAACCTGCCCTTGGTGCTCTATCCGACGGAGAAGTCTTTAGATCTCTCCTCATTCACTCAGCGTCCCGATGCTATTCTTTCGCCCGAGGGGCAGCTTCAGCTCGCAGGTGGTACGCCTATCGTAGGAGTCTCCGTGAAGAGCATTGCTACGGACGAACTTACGGCTGAGTGTCTTGCAGAGCTTGTTGCCGCGCCTCAGACGCTCCTCCTTCTTGAGAGCCGTGGTGATAATCCCGTCGCTGACTGGCGCTGGGGCTTCACACAGCTTCGCCGTGCAGGTGTCAACTGCCCCATTCTACTTCGTCGTCGCTACGAGACCACCGATCTGGAGCTCTTCCGCCTCTATGCAGCTGCCGACTGCGGTAGCATCTTCCTCGATGGCTGGGGTAATGGCCTTTGCCTCGAAGCTCCTCATCTCCCTGCCGAAGAGATCATCAAGACCGAGCTGGGTATCCTGCAGGCAGCTCGACTTCGTATGAGTAAGACGGAGTTCATCAGCTGTCCTGGCTGTGGCCGTACACTCTACAATCTGCAGAATACCATCGCCGAGATCAAGGCGGCTACCTCACACCTCAAGGGGCTCAAGGTCGGTATCATGGGCTGTATCGTCAATGGTCCTGGCGAAATGGCTGATGCGGACTATGGCTATGTAGGTGCTGCGCCTGGCAAGATCGATCTCTACAAGGGACAAGAATGTATCAAGAAGGGCGTACCTCAAGCTCAAGCCGTCGAGCATCTCATCGACCTCATCAAGGAAGGTGGCGACTGGAAGGACCCCGAATAAGGTCGTCTCCTTCGCCTTCGTCTCTCATCCCCATCATTTATATCTCTCCTATGCGTGTCAAGCTGATCAATAAGTCTCACCATCCTGCTCCTCACTACGCCACATCTGGTGCTGCTGGCATGGACATCCGTGCTAATCTCTCGGAGCCGATTGTACTGGAGCCTCTCGAGCGCTGCCTTATTCCCACGGGGCTCTTCCTTGAGATCCCCGAAGGCTACGAAGCGCAGATCCGCCCTCGTAGTGGACTTGCGCTGAAGCATGGTATTACCTTGCCCAATAGCCCTGGGACTATCGATTCGGATTATCGTGGTGAGCTGAAGATCCTTATGATCAATCTCTCCAAGGAGCCCTTTACGTTCAACGACGGCGAGCGCATCGCTCAGATGGTCATAGCCCGTCATGAGGTCGTGGAGTGGGAGTTGGTCACGGAGCTTAATGAGAACACTGCTCGCGGCACTGGCGGTTTTGGTCACACGGGCCGCGATTAGTTCACTCACCCTCACAACAAAGATCAAGCCCCGGCTTCCTAATGGAGGTCGGGGCTTTCTCGTACCAATTCAAAGAGGGTGGAGCTTATTGCTGCCACCACAAGCGTCTCGAAGCTGCGGAATGTGGATCCGTCGTCTCCACAGCTTGCTCAATGTCATCCGGCAGGTGATAGAAGAAGTCCAGCCCGGTGAACTGCTCCAGCTCGCGAATCGAGAGCGTCAGCCCGTCGATGTGCTCACCCTTGCCGTAGTTTCTGTGTTCGGTGAGGAAGGCAATGCCTTCGTACGTCTTGCCCTTCTTCATCAGAAGCGCCATCCAGTAGTAGCGGGGGACGACCATCTTACCCTTGATGCGCTCGGCCTCGACCTGATCATCGCGGATCGTCCCACCCTTGGCAACGTAGAGCCGATCGCAGAAGGCGCGGTCGCGTGCCCATTCTTGGACGCGATTCTCCAAGCGGTGCCAGATGCCGGCATTATGAGTCTGGAGCTGCGGGCTCATATTCGTGTAGTAGAAGGTCTGTTCGTTGGCGGCCTGCGAGAAGGTGCGGTCTTCCGAGGCTACCAGATGTCCGCGGCTGTAGCCACTTCGGCGGAAGAAGTTGGATGTATCATACGCTGCGGGGATCTTAGGATCCCAGCTCCACGCGTCACTGCGGCGCACGTTGTCTTCTGCCGTCGCAGCGTCGAAAGAGAATGCAACCCAGCGCGAGTGGAGCTTCGTGACGTCGTACTCGAGCGAGTAGTTTACCTTCCCCGAAGCTCGGTGCGTGACGAAGTAGTTATTGTTGCCCCCAGCCAATCTTGGTAGCTCAAGCAGGGTCGTATCCCCATTGATGATCTCGTCCTCGATAGCGCCCTGAGGCGAATAGCTTGGGAGGCCTTGGGCTGAAGCCTGCTCTGCGGGCGCCGATTCCTTGGTCATCTGCTTGTAGACCAAGATGCCTAAGGCGGCGACAGCGATGAGTAGGGTTAGTTTCTTCATTGAAGGGAGTAGTCTTACTTTAAATCCGCAGCAAAGGTAGTGACTTCGTTCCTTTCCTCCCAAGCTTTCCCTGCTTTGGGTCGGGGAGGAAGTCGTGGAGCGCCCGAGGGGAGAAATAAAAGAAGCCTAACCGCAAGGGACCGTCGTCCACTTGATGTTAGGCTTCGACCGTTTAAGAGCTCGTCTGCTTCGCAGCTTCGTGTCCCGTTAGCCTTCTCACGAAGGTGCTCAGGCTATAGCCTGCGATGTGGACGAGAAATAGTGCTCTCTCTCCGAAGGTGGAGAGGTTGTTTGTCTGTAATGCAAAGGTACAAAAACGGCC
>ERZ773250.1226-NODE-1226-length-13107-cov-3.255363_pt1 | contig 13107 bp, 8 predicted proteins | sample MGYA00511258_ERZ773250 | MGnify/ENA primary metagenome ERZ773250 (study PRJEB29015, sample SAMEA2738164) | human oral metagenome | biome: human oral; feature: human-associated habitat; material: saliva | place: China | collected 2187 ... | reverse complement strand
ATACTTTATCAACATTCAAAGACATGCTTTGAGCAAGATTCAATACAGATTTACGATGAGTCCACTCTTCTAAGATTTCACCGATGCCCAATAAGTACATAACAGCGCCCGCTGTGGAGTAATCTTTTTGTAACAATGCAGCACCGATAGCTACGCCGTCTAATACTTCTACGGTCAATTTGCGTTTCCACAATGTTTTGATCGCTGTACCAATAAACTTGATACCGTCGAACCAGGACCACGCTGCTGCGATAGGTGCTGGTAAAACGATTTTTTTACCGATGTAAAGCAATGTTTTATCGATCATTTCTTCTTTGTAACGCTTGTTGACAAGTCGAGGTGAAAGTTCATGTAATGCTGGTGCATTAGCTAAATCCAAATCATTAAGTCCGAATAAAGCAGCTTTCACAGCGCTTTCATCACCAGTATGTTTGATAATGATGTCTCCAGAACGCGTATAGAAGTTCGCTTTGTTAATGGCTTCACAGGCCATCAATGTATCTTCGATATATTGAGCCTGTGCGTCATTAAACTTACGTCCCTCAATACGTACATGAAGACGACGGGACAAGCGTTGCAACATTTTAAATTGCATCATGGATTATTTTCCTTCTGTTAACACTTCTTCGTCACGAGTTTCGTTAATTTCTTGTGCTTCTGCTAAGATGCTGTCTGTGGAAGCTTGTAATTTTTCAGTTGTTTTTAAGATGCTATCTTTCGCACGAAGACCTGCTGCTACTACGTTAGCATATACTTTGCGAGCATCTTTAGAAGTTAATACTTTCAAACCTACTGTGCCTAAAGCTAAACCAGCTGCGAATACATTAGCATCTCTTAAAGTTTCTTTTTTTACGTTGAACATTGTTAGTTCCTTTCTGTGAGCTCCGTCACATTAATACATGAAAATATAATACAATTAAAAATTATAAAGATAAGAGGGGCCCGTGTTATCGGAGTCCCTCTTACCAAACTTATGGTATCGAATTAGTTACTTTTCAGATTGTTCTTCGTGACCACCACAGCCACAACCGCATCCTGATTCGGATTCAGAAGAGGAACCACATCCTCCACCGCATCCTCCGCCACAACCGCCTGCGCTTGTGGCGCTTTTATATACTCGGTATGCAACATAGAGAACTGCTAGTAAACCAATTGCGTATACAATAACACTATCCATAGTATACACCATCTCTTTCTCATTTTCAAGTACTTTTTGAAAATTATTTTGCGAATGCAACAAACCGTATAATATCAATGAATTTTGAAATAAAATTTTTCTCAATCTCAATTATATTGTTTGTTTACTATCAATATTGATTAACCTAAGCCTAAGGCACGACCAATATGAACTGCTAAGTATGCACCTACCCAAGCTAGGATACTAGTGTAAGCAAATACGGCACCGAACCATTTCCAGGAGTCAGTTTCACGTTTTAATACCGCCATAGTCGCCAAGCATGGTAAATATAGCAAGGCGAATACCATCAAGCCTAAACCGATGGCTGGTGTGAAGTCTGGATCAGTAGACAAGAATTCTTCCAAGGATTTAGAATCTGCATCACTTGCTTCGATCGCGTAAATAGTACCTAATGTACTTACCATTACTTCTTTCGCTGCTACTGCGGCTATTACGGCAATGTTCACACGCCAGTTAAATCCAAGTGGTTCCATTATAGGTTGAATAAAACGTCCTAATTCAGCTGCATAGGATTGTTCAATTTTTTCTTTACCTTGTTGAAGATCTAATTCTTTGATTTCACCTTCTTCAACTTTATGGTTTACATATAAAGCCCAAGCCACTGGATATAATTCGTCAGCTTTTAACTCTTCAAAGTATGCAGGTTCTTCTACTTCTTCTTCTTCAATTGTTTCTGCACCATCTTGAGTTACTTCTTCTACAGTAACTTCTTCCTCTTCAGCTGGCGGGTCATCTTTATGCTCTTCGTCTAAAGCAAGCATTTGATCATAAATAGCAGCGACTTTATCTTTGTCTTCATCATTTGCTAATTGTGCTTCATCTAGAATTGTGGCAGCTGTTTGCTCATGCATAGCAGTTACTTCTGCTTTTGCTGCATCATAATCTTGAGAGTATTCTACATCTTGTGGGAAGGATGTTAAGAACCAAATCAAGATGGATGCTGCCAAGATAAATGTACCCGCTTTTTTAAGGTACATCACAGAACGTTCCCACATATGAATGCCTACAGAACGAAGTGTTGGCATATGGTATGGAGGCATTTCCATTACGAATGGTTCTGCTTCACCTTTAAATACATACGTACGAAGTACTTTTGCAGTTACAACGGCTACAACGATACCCAATGTATAGATACCTAACAAGATCGTTGGTGCATCTTCTGGTGGGAAGAATGCTGCTGCTAATAATGTATATACTGGCAAACGAGCACTACAACTCATGAATGGAGATACTAAGATCGTAATCATACGGTCTCTTGGGTTATCTAGGATACGAGCACCCATGATGGATGGTACGTTACAACCAAAGCCCAATAACATAGGGATGAAAGATTTACCATGCAAACCTACACCACGCATCACGCGGTCGATAACGAATGCCGCACGCGCCATGTAACCAGTATCTTCTAAGAAAGAAATACATACGAATAATAGAACGATGTGAGGGATAAAGCTAATAACAGCCCCTACACCACCTATGATACCGTCATTCAACAAGGATTTTAACAATCCATCTTCTAAATTAGCGCCGATGAAATCTGTTAATAATTTGAAAGCACTTTCCAACCATCCTTTAGGATATTCTGCTATGTTGATAACTAAGTAGAACATAACCCACATGATGAACAAGAAGATAGGAATCCCCAACCAACGGTTCGTTAAGATTTTATCGATGTTATCAGATTTAGTATCTTTATGTTCAGGCACTACTTCTAGGACGCCGTTGAATACGTCTACTGCAAAACGATGACGGTATTCTTGGAATACGATATCCATATCAACAGATTTGTTCAATTCTGTGCGCAATGCTTCTGCTTTGCTAAGCACCACACCAGATTTGTCTAATTCTTGTACTTTTTCTATGATATCTGTATCTTGTTCTAATAACTTGATAGCTACCCAGCGATGTGGATAACGACCAGTGTCAAGTTTTGCCACTTCTACTTCTAATTCTGCGATAGCTGGCTCTAATACTTCGCCATAGTTAACACGAACATTAGGGATTTTGCGTTCTTTAGATACTTTCACAATGCCACGTAGTGCATCTTCTGTACCTTTATTAACACGGCCGATAGTTTCTACTACTGTGGAACCTGTTAATTCTTCTAATTTTTTATTATTGAACTTTAAACCCATTTCTTTTGCCACGTCTACCATGTTCAAAACAAGTAGCAATGGTTGTTCTAATTCAATTAATTGTGCTGTTAAGTATAGGTTACGTTCTAGATTGGACGCATCTACTACATTGGCAATCAATTCTGGATTTTCATTGATGATAACGTTACGTGCTGCCAATTCATCGAGAGAACGTGCTGTTAAGGAGTATGTACCTGGTAAGTCGATGATTTCAATGTCATGACCATCAATTTTCGTCTCCCCAACTTTTTTCTCTACTGTAACACCTGCGTAGTTACCTACGTGTTGACGGGATCCCGTCATATTGTTAAAAATACTTGTTTTACCACAGTTAGGGTTACCTGCTAAAGCAACCTGAATCTTGGTATGTGTGTTGTCTGCCATCTTAGCAATTCTCCTTATTGGACTTCAATTTCGATCATTTGTGCTTCACTTACGCGTAGTGATAATTCGAAGTTTTTCACTTTGATTTCCACTGGGTCTGCTAATGGCGCATACTTCATAACACGCACAGCCGTTCCCGGTACTACACCCATGTCCACCAAGCGATGCTTGATGTTGCCAGATCCATTGATAGCTACAACAGTGCCAACGTCACCTGGTTTCATCTCGGATAGCTTCTTAACCATAGTACACCTCCTACATATAAAACATAACAACCAAACCTATCATATATAGTTATATGAGTAATATTTATATTATAGCACATTATAAAATATTATCAATAATTAATCTCGTTTTATTTTCCCTATTTTTTAAAATTATAAATCGATTTTTATCAAGTATATTCTATTAAAGATATGTATATTGTAGCGTTATATTTGGTATGCATTTTTATTGTTATCAATATCATTAACTAATTAATAATGAAATACATATCATATATTTCTCATTCTCTAAATTATATATTCTCAGAATCAAGGACCTCTTCCCTCAACATATAAGTGCTATTTTGGTATTCTAGACTCTCCTCTACCAAAAGAACTTTTACAATCATAGGCTCATAGAAGTATGATATAATATATACATTAAGTCATTTAGAAACGGAGATACACTATGAAATCATTTCAATCCTTAGGCATTGTGCCTGAACTAATACAAGCATTACAAAAAATAGGAATAAAAGAGCCCACACCAATTCAGGAAAAATCTATTCCTCTCATTTTCAAAGGTCAGGATGTCATCGCCAAGGCCCAAACAGGAACGGGCAAAACATTAGCGTTCTTGTTACCACTATTGCAACGTATCCATGTAGATGTACAGCAAGAACAAGCCCTTATCATTGCCCCTACTCGTGAGCTCATCCAACAAATTGCAGAAGAAGCTCGTCACTTAGGGGCTATCCTTGGTGTAGACGTACTACCTCTCATTGGTGGCAGAACCATCGAAGGTCAATTACAAAAGCTAGGTCGTCGCCCTCATGTTATCATCGGCACACCTGGTCGTTTATTAGATCACGTGAACCGTGGTACCTTACATTTAAATTCTATTCGCCGTGTGGTATTGGATGAAGCCGATCAAATGCTTCATATGGGATTCTTACCAGATATCGAAAAGCTTATTAGTGGTACTGACGGTAAACGTCAACTATTAATGTTCTCTGCCACCATCCCAGACAAGATTCGCAATTTGGCAAAAGCCTACATGCAAAAACCGACGTCTGTCACTGTCCAAGGGGAAAATATCACCCTCGATACGATCGAACAAAAAGTATACATGATGGAAGAACAAGATAAAGTAAACCGTCTTGTAGCAATGTTAGAGACAGACAATCCTTATCTTGCGATCGTATTCTGTAATACAAAAGAAGGCGCCATTAAATTGGCTTACGATTTAGCCCGTAAAGGTGTCGAACTAGGTGAAATCCATGGCGATATGACGCAAGGTCGTCGCACGCAAGTATTGAAAGAGTTCGCCAAAGGCAATCCACCAATCTTAGTGGCTACCGATATTGCAGCTCGTGGTATCGATATCGAAGGAGTGAGCCATGTGTACAACTTCGATGTGCCTCATGACATGGATTACTACATCCACCGTATCGGCCGTACAGGTCGTGCTGGTTCTACTGGTGTTGCCGTAACTTTCGCTACGCCAGCCGAAGAAATTTGGGTACGTCGCATCGAACGATCCATCCAAGCAACATTAACGAAATATACAAAAGATGGTCAAGTAAAAACGAAAGGCTCTGGCTTAGCACCTAAGAAGGAAACGGCTAGCAAAAAGCCTAAAATTAAAAGCACTTACCAAGCGACAAAAGCAAAAGCCCATAAAGCTCGTGGCCACAAAGGTGCCAATACAAGGGTGCGCCGTGCGAAATCTAGTGGCACTAGCGGTCGTGGTAGAGGGAAACGATAAATTTCTAATGTGTCTTATTTTTCCAATATATTAGCATTCTATTATTTTCCATATATACCGAGCACTATAACAAAATAATTTCAAAATAAAATAGAGGAAAGTTGATCAATACCTATCAACTTTCCTCTATTTTTATACCTTACTTGGCAATATCTTTTATCTATATCATGATTCCACCCAGCCGGTACGTTTATTTCCTATTTGCATAAATAGCTGGTTTCCCCTCTACATCGGCACAACTTGTGCGACAAGCTTGGCCTTCGCTACATTTCCACACGGGCTCTGGTTGTGCCTCATACTGTACAAGGTATCCCTTTTTACATCGTGGGCACGTATATTCCTTATGCGTATCATCCAAGACTTTGCCGCTTGCCATTGGCATCGGTGGCATCACTTCTTCCCTAGGTCCCTGTGGCATAGCCACTTTAGCCACGAAGGACTGCTCATCTTTGGTCAATCTTGAGTCCTTAGCACCTGACACGTTTTCCTTAGATGATGATATATTTTCTGTATACTTACAATTTGGAAATCCTGAGCACCCATAAAATTCGCCAAACTTTCCTTTCCGTAAGAGCAACTCTCCCGTTTTACATTTAGGGCAAGAACGTCCCGTTGGCTGCGCTGTGGAAGGATTCCGATTTGCACCTTTTCCATTTCCACCTGTCTCTATTTTAGACATAGCCACCTTAGGTATATGTCCTACTCGTTGTTTGACATCCTCAATGAGCTGTACAACGAATTTTGTTTGATCTTCTAAAAATACATCAATCGCTTCGTTCCCTTCACTCATCTTTGCCAACCGTTCTTCCCACTGCGCCGTCGCATCAGGGTATAGCAAGGAATCTGGTAGTGCATCTACCAAGGCATAGGCAGATTCTGTAGGAACTAAGGTTTTCTTTTTCCCTTCTTCTTTTAGGAAAGGGTTCTTCTTATTATGAATCAAATCTTCAATAATCGTAGCCCGTGTCGCCTCTGTACCTATACCGGACACATCTTTTAATTGCTTCTTTAATTCTTCGTCTTTCACATATTTGTGAATTTCCTTCATCGCTTGCACCAAGGTGGCAGACGTAAAACGGCTTGGTGGTTTCGTTTTCCGTTGCTCCACCTTACTATCCTTAGCTGTTACTGCCTCTCCTTTTCGCACAGCTGGCAAAGACTTTTCTTCGTCCTCTTGATTCTCTTCTGATTCTTCTGTAGATTTTACCTTTTTATATAATGCTTTCCATCCCAAATCGATGACGACACGACCCGTTGTGGTAAATAGTTCCTCTTGATGTGTCACTTCAATGCGAGTATGCTCATACACATGTTCTGGGTAGAATTGCGCAATATAGGCTTGAGCAATAAGGAAGTAAATATTTTGTTCTCCCTTGGATAAGGTATGTAGTGGGCAACGTACCGTAGTGGGTATAATCGCATGATGGGCTGTGACCTTACTGTCATTCCAAGCACGGCTTTTGATAGTAGGATTACTATCCTTTGCCCACCCAGCTAATTCCTTATGCCCCATATTAACCAAATTCGACAAGATGGCTTTCCCATCTGAAAGTTGGTTTACTGGCAAATATTCACAGTCTGACCGAGGATAGGATGTATATTTTTTTTCGTATAATTTCTGTGCTATATCTAATACTTCCTGTGGTGTATAGTTATATAATTTACCAGCCACAATTTGTAGTGACGACAAAGAGAACGGCAACCGCTGTCCTTCCTTTTTCTTTTTCTTTTCCACTAAAGAAATCGTACCTTCTGGGGCCTGCATCAATCGGTCACGCAAGTCATTGAGGATAGCCTTATCCAACATATGCCCATCAGGGTCTAATCCTTGTTGTGTATCTTTCGGTTTCCAAGTGGACCAAAAGTCTCCTTTTTCATGACCATATTGCACTTGCAACACATAATATTCTACAGGCACAAAGTTTTGTAACTCTCGTTCTCTCCGTACCACAAGTGCCAATGTTGGCGTTTTCACACGACCAATAGGAAATGTCACTTTGTTTCCTAAATGCTGTTGCTCTAAAGTATAGGCACGAGACAAGTTCATTCCCATCAGCCAATCTGCACGAGATCGTGCTAAGGCCGAATCTTTTAAAGGTTGGTACTTCCTATTGTCCTGCATATGCTCTAAAGCGTATCGCATAGACTTTTCATCTAAAGCATTCAGTAAAATGCGCTCTACCGGCTTAGTATTGCCCAAATAATCTAACATTTCATCGATCAACAATTGCCCTTCCCTGTCCGGGTCACCCGCATTCACAATGGTAGTTGCTTTTTTGATTAAACCACTGATGACCTTAAACTGCTTAGCACTAGAGGCTTTAACTTTTAATTTCCATACAGTTGGTAAAATTGGTAAGGAATCAAATTTCCAAAACTTGTATTTTTCATCATACTCGCCAGGCTCAACTTGCTCAAGCATATGACCAAAGGCCCAAGTAATCACATTCTCGCCTTGTACGATATACCCATCATGTCGCTTAGCACTCTGTGGGTTCGGTAACACTTGGCTTAATTCTCGCCCTACACTGGGTTTTTCTGCAATAAATAAACGCATATGCTCCCTCTTCCTATTTACTACTATGTATAACTATTTCCTACTATTAATGACTTTTTATTACTTTCTATTATTATAGGTGTTCTTTACACTGGTTTTTATTATACTACGATTGCACACCAAAATTAAACAGGCACCTACTTTCTCAATACTTTGCAAAAGAATCTATTTCTGCACATGTTACAACTGTTATTTCATAGATATAATACGCACACATCCGATTCACCTTACAACACATCTTACCGTAAGACTACTCTAGATGTGATATCCCTATCCTTTTCAATATATCTTATATTCTACAAAAATATTTCTCTAGTCGTCATGCATAGTCCTCTAAAATTTCCTACCAGTACTACTTTTACATAAATATAGCAAATGCACCGTACTGATGCATCGCAACTTTGCAACTCTTTTTCCTAACTTTCACCATCCAATCCTATACAGGGAGGGCTCAAATAGTATATAATTTTAAAGATATGAAAGTATATAACAGACACATGTATTAATAGAGGTGAATTATGACATTTTTAGAAGAAGTAACTCGGCGCCGTACGTTCGCCATCATTTCTCACCCAGATGCGGGTAAAACAACATTGACGGAAAAACTATTATTATACGGTGGTGCGATCCACTTGGCAGGTTCTGTTAAGTCTAGAAAAACGCAAAAATATGCCGTGTCTGACTGGATGGAAATTGAAAAGCAACGTGGTATCTCCGTTACGAGTTCCGTATTACAATTTGATTACGATGGTCATCGTGTCAACATCCTAGATACTCCTGGTCACCAAGACTTCTCTGAAGATACATACCGTACCTTGATGGCAGCAGATAGTGCTGTCATGTTGATTGACGTGGCAAAAGGTGTAGAAGCACAAACGAAAAAATTATTCGCTGTTTGTAAAGAACGTGGTATTCCCATCTTTACCTTTGTCAACAAAATTGACCATTTCGGACGCAACCCTTTTGATTTGATGGAAGAAATTGAAAACTCTCTCGGCATTCGTGCTGTTCCGATGAACTGGCCTGTAGGTATTAACGGTGAATACCAAGGTGTATACGACCGGGAAACGAATACTGTAGAATTATTTGAAAAAGATGAATCTCACGGTCAAAAGAAACTAGCCTCCACAAAGGGCGATGTGCATGATTCAGCGTTCCGTGAACTGCTAGGCGAAGAAGTACATCAATCCTTAATTGATGACATTGAACTTCTCGATGTGGCTGGTGATGCGTTCGACTTAGAAAAAGTCAAAGCTGGTGAATTAACGCCTATGTTCTTTGGCTCTGCTATGACAAACTTTGGGGTCAAACCATTCCTTGAAAAATTCTTGGAACTAGCTCCTATGCCAGCGCCTCGTGTAGCCCGTGAAGAAACGGTAGAGCCTACATCTGAGGACTTCTCTGCCTTCGTATTCAAAATCCAAGCGAACATGAATCCAAACCATCATGACCGTATTGTATTCATGCGTATTTGCTCCGGTAAGTTTGAAAAAGGCATGAACGTACTTCACCAACAATCTGGTAAAACATTGCGTTTGTCTCAACCACAACAATTCTTAGCCACAGAACGTACTATTATCGATGAAGCCTATCCAGGGGACATCATTGGTGTCTTCGATGCAGGCACTATGGGGGTAGGCGATAGCTTATGTGCATCCAATCACAAAGTGACATTCAGCGACTTCCCTGTATTCCCACCAGAGTTCTTCGCTCGTGTAACGCCAAAAGATTCCATGAAGCGTAAACAATTCTTGAAAGGCATGACTCAATTAGCACAAGAAGGGGCTGTACAAATCTTTGAACCTCTCTACTCTATGGATTCCTTTGTAGTCGGTGCTGTAGGTATGCTACAATTTGAAGTATTGCAATACCGTTTGAAACACGAATACGGCGTTGACCTTGTGAACAATTCCTTGCCATATGGCGTAGCTCGTTGGATCGATGGTGAGGTCGATGTGAACAGTCTAAAAGGTATGGACAATGCGATGATTGTAAAAGATAACCGTGGTCGTCTCGTAGTTCTTATCTCCAACGAATGGCAAATGGGGTGGGTTGTAGAACGCAATCCAGATGTAATATTCTTGCATGCTCCTAAGTTAGAGGCATAACATATTCTATACTTAGATATACAAATCACTAAGAATCATACTACTTGTAGCACAATAAAAGATAGTATATATCATTTCTAAATAAATAGAGGCTGAACAAAATAGCTTCAAATAAAAAAGAGGAAAGTTGATCAAAAAGTATCAACTTCCCTCTTTTTTTATTTTACACACCAAAAGCGGCACATGACCTCTTTATTATCATCTCTTCTAGTATGTCAAAGATACCCTATAATAGACTAAAACAACGGTTCCAAATCTGCTAATCCTTTCAAATTCCATTCTAACAATTTATCATGGATGCGCCACATAAAGGCATTTTCCCATGGATAATGTAATCGAACCCAGAAATTTTCAAAAGGTGTATCATTGAAAAACACGGCTTGTCTTGGCAAATTAAATAGATCTTGGCCTGGCTCTACATTCCCTGCTTGCACGGTAAAGGCCATCCGATAGCCACTTTCTTCAGAAATTTTATCTACCTCTTTGTTAGCAAATCCACCTGGATATGCAATGTACCGAACAGGATGCTTCATGCGATCTTCTAAGACTGCTTTCGAGCTAATGAGTTCATCCCGTGCTTGGTCTAAGGACATATTGCGCAAATCTTTATGATTCACTGTATGACTTTGGATATCGATACCATTCGCTTGCATTTCTTTCAATTGTTCTACATTGACAAATCGATTTTCTCCAATGGAACTAGTAATCATAAACAAGGTTGCTTTCATATTGTATTCTTTCAGAATTGGCATAGCATGTTGATAGTTATCAATATATCCATCATCAAAAGTAATTAGTACTGGCTTGTCGGGCAAATCAGTTCCCTTTGTCACGTACTCGTATAACTCATCCAACGTAATGGTATGATATCCCTCATCATGAAGATATTGCATTTGCTTTTTAAACTCTTCTGGTGGTACCACTAAAGAATGTCGAATCCCTGTATCAATACGATGATAATTTAAAACGGGAACACCTACTGCCTTATAATCCCAAGAACGTTGGTATTGTATTCCCAAATATACACCTACGGCTACAATAAGCCCTAGTATACCTATAATAATCCGTTTCATATTAACCTCACATGTTAGTAACTTTACCTAATGATTCTATATTTACAAAACCATGTAAATCTGACTGTACTATAGTACCACAGTTCGCTAAATTTATCAGTTGTTTTTCATAAATTTATCCATCTTTTATATAAAATACCCTATTTTCTACTTTTTAGTTATATTATTTTTGCAACTATTATATTACTAAAAATCATTAGTAGTATGTAATGTATACATCATGCATCATCATGTACCGCCTTTCATACGTTTATATTTCTACATTCTATAGAATTCCTATTATAATTGTTTACAATTAATATGACATATCCTATCTTCCTTATCTATGAAAAGAGCTCATACATAGCGCTATAGTGGAAAAAATCACTATGACGAATGCCCCTATTTCATGCTATGATAAGAGCATAAGTTTTATCTAATATGCATCTTGTTCCAAAGGGGGTTGTACTATGAAAGGTCTTATCGACTTGAGTCTAGTCAATGGAATCTGGACATTAAAACTGTCTATGATTCAAACGGTAGCCTTAGCTATTGTTACATTATATTTAGGAGAATTCATCAAAAAGCATTCTCCATTCTTGCAACGCGTGAGTATGCCTGCACCAGCCGTAGGTGGTTTACCATTTGCATTTTTATGTGCCTTCTTATCCTATTATAAAATTGTAAACATCACCTTTGATAGTGCCTTGCAATCATTCTTAATGTTAGCCTTCTTTACCACAATCGGTCTTATGGCAAGTTTAAACGTTCTTAAAAAAGGTGGCGTCGCTATTATCTTCTTCTGGATTGTATGTACCATCTGGATTGTCTTCCAAAATGGCGCAGGCATCATGATTGCTAAAGCTATGGGCATTGAACCAATCTTTGGTATCATGGCGGGTTCTGTTTCTATGATGGGTGGCCTTGGTACAGCAGGTGCCTTCGGCCCTCATTTTGAAGAGTTAACTGGTATTCCAGGCGTAGCTTCTGCTGCTATCGCAGCCGCTACATTCGGCATGGTAGCTGGTACACTATTAGGTGCTCCTGTAGGTGATCGTATCATCAAAATGCACAATGTCCCTACTCCTGTAGATCATCCTGAATTATTAGAAGCTGACGGTATCGATATTAATGAATCCGACTCTGAAAGTAAATTATTCGATTTACAATCATTAATGCATGTCATTGCTTTTGTTGGTATTTCCTTAGGACTTGGCACATTAGTCAGTGCTGCGCTATCTTCTGTATTCGGTCCATTACCTGCCTATATCGGCGCTATGATCGTCGGTGCTTGTATTCGTAACTATGCTGACTTCACTGGTCACATTACCATTAATAGCGCTGCTCTTGATGCTGTTTCCAATGTATCTTTGAGTATCTTCGTTACTATGGCTATTAACAGCTTGAAATTAGCACAATTAGTTGACTTAGCATTACCTTTAATGGCAATCTTAGCTGCACAAATGGTGTTGATTACAATCTTCGCATACTTAATCTATTGGTTGTTCAAACGCAACTACGATTCTGTTATGTTAGGTGCTGGTGCTATTGGTTTCGGCTTAGGTGCTACACCAAATGCATTGGTAAACATGTTGTCCTTGGCTTCTAAATACGGTCCATCTCCAAAAGCATGGTTAGTCGTATCTTTAGTAGGGGCCTTCCTCATCGACTTTACAAACGCATTCTTAATCACATTTATGGC
>ERZ773250.1224-NODE-1224-length-13115-cov-2.799923_pt1 | contig 13115 bp, 10 predicted proteins | sample MGYA00511258_ERZ773250 | MGnify/ENA primary metagenome ERZ773250 (study PRJEB29015, sample SAMEA2738164) | human oral metagenome | biome: human oral; feature: human-associated habitat; material: saliva | place: China | collected 2187 ... | reverse complement strand
CCCATCATCATCAATATCCCTTTTAACAACATTTACGATTTCATAATCTATACCAAAAACTGGGTGTTCTTTAAGCAACTCTTCCAGTGCATTTGCTTCCTTTACTCCTGGCATAATCCATAGAGTATGTCGTAACTCTTCTCGATACTCTTTTGTTGAGAATGGATAATTAGTTTTCCCAGCTGGATTAGTAATATTATCTAGAAACCGACGAACATCTTCCTTATGAACAAAATTTCCATTATCATCTACATGGAAAAATTCTCTAAAATTGAAGGCCTTTGATTCATCTGTAAATTTTTCCTTATTTCTCATTTCAAAAGTATACATCAACACTTTCGGTAATGATTCATAAGGGTTTGGTTTGTCTGGATGCTCCAACTCCCATTTTTTCTTAGCAGTTTGCTCCATAACATAGTCCCAAGTGTACACCTGTTCCTCATCGAACTGACCTAAAATATTAAATGGAGTGCCTGATAGTTCAAGGATTTTTGTATTATGTTTAACCAGCCCTTGCAGTACTTTATTGCTAAGTTCCGTCTGAGTTCCTTCATGAGCCTCATCAATAATAATTAAACCCCAATCTACATCAGAGAAATCTTGCAAGTTTGTTTGCCCGTTATTATGCCGAAGCAGTTGAATAGAAGCGAAGTATATAAAAGGTTTATCACTTCGTTTCAACGTCTCCAACTTTTCCCCTTTATCAATCGATCCAAAGTCATATCCAGCGTCATTCATTCGCATTTTCTTAAAATCATCAAACCAAGAGTCTGAAACAACAGGTCTATGAGTCATAATTAGAACTCTTTGGAACTGTTCGTTTTTTACTAGTTGCAAAGCAGTTAGTGTTTTCCCAAAACGCATCTTTGCATTCCAAAGCATTCTATCTTTATCTCTAAATACTTTTTGCGTTTGTTCCACTGCATTTTCTTGTTCAGGACGTAGTTGGATTTCGACTCCATCAATCAACGACTCTTCAATAGAAGAATTTATATAGCTCCTTCCTTCTTTAACAGCCTTTATCGCTAATTTAGCAGTCTCCAAATCCGTTTTGAACCATTCTTTACCCTCTAGATTTTCTGCTTTTGGAATTCCGGACCTTGTTAAAACATCATGAACATCATAGTCATTGAACCATGTTTTAGTAGATTTCTTATACGCAAGCTCTACCCATCCTAATATATATGGAAGCCCAGCTGTTTTCATATATTGATTGATTCGTTTTGGCGCAATCTTTCTTAAAAAATCACTATTTGGAGAACAATCAACCTCAACATCTTCTTTAGAAATACTTCCTTCTCCAATTTTTTGAGTTCCCTCAAATCCATCAAAACCGCCATATTCATTATCAACTGTTTGTACATAAATAAACTTCCGCTCACCTGGATTATACAGTTGTTCGGCTTTAGGTTCTAAAAATCTTCCAACAGCTTCCTTTCTTATGTTTGGGTTAATGTACGTTATCATCATCCACACTAAAATATCAAAAACTTGCTCGAGTGCCTTTAGCGCATTTTCTTTTGTTGCATCTTCTGGATTTAGTACATATTCCTTTAATTTCGTAAAAATAATCGACAACAGTTTGATTAGATACGAATCTCTTTACATTTCTTAAAACGTCACTAAAAGTATCTCGTTCGCGCACTTGCAAATATTCTTTTTCTGCAATCAACTTAGCAGCATTTTCAGCAACTTTTCTTACTTTCGTAAGCGTCCCCTCATAATCACCTTGAATATAATTCTCCTCTGCAATATTAATAGTTCGAAAGAGTTCCGCAGTGTCCGTTTCAATAGTTAAAAATTCAAAATTTGATTCCATTGTCTAATCTCCCAACAAATAAACTTTCTGAATATTGACTTCTTCAATGATAATGTTTTTTTCTTCTGACAAGTTTTCAATAGAAAAATCGTCTAAATCAAATAAAGTTAACTGTCCCTCTGCAACACTCCCATCATCTGTCGCATTTTTACCCAATAGTTCAGAAAGAGCAAATGGTATTCTTCTTACAGTACTTGGATGCCCCTTTACAATCTGCCATTCATTAAACCAAATTTCATTCCCTGTAACTGGATGTTTTTGGGTTAATGTATCTCCCCGAACAATATTTTTATGAATAAGATAATAAGCTGATTTATAGATGTCATTTCTACTGGTTGGTCGAACCCCAAAATTCTTTTCATACCAATTTAAGTAATACACAAACATACGCGATTGTGCTAAAGATAAATTATCACGAAGATACTCAATCCCATAAATAGACGATAATGCAATTAAGGATTTCGTTTTCCAATTCTTTTTATCATATTTTCGTGTAACAGCATCCAATTTACGCTCTAAAATAGCCAATAAAAAATTCCCATCTCCGGCAGCTGGCTCTAGAAAAGTAGCAGAAACATTTTCACAAGCTTCTTTTACGCCTGGGACATCAAGCATCTTCTGAACCATCCACGATGGTGTAAATACTTCCCCATGCTTTTGAACACGATGTTTTGATTTAATCAGATTTTCCTTCACTTTATTTCTCCTTGAATATTATGTTCTTTAAGGCTTATGCTTATTTCTTCAATTATATCATTTATAATCTTTTCTCTTTCACTTCTCTTTTTCTTAACCCTTTCTGCCAAATCATAATATATTTCGGGTTCCAAATATCTTAAAGATAAATCTTCAAGTTCCCATTTTACATTACTCATACCTAATCTATAAGCTAATGGAGCATAAATTTCTAAAGTTTCTTTTGCTTTTTCCAATTGCTTAGCTTTTTTCATATATTCCAAAGTTCTGATATTATGAAGTCTATCTGCAATTTTTATTATTATAACTCTAATATCTGAATTCATAGCCAAAAGCATTTTTCTTAAATTATCTGCTTGAGATTCTTGCTTACTTTGATACTTAATTTTTTTAAGTTTTGTGACTCCATCTACCAGATTTGCAATTTCTTCACCAAACATTCCCAGTCTTAAACTTAAATCACCTACTACAATTGACAATGAGTCAAAAAAAATCCACCACACTGTGGTGAATTTTCTTCTTATGCTTCAAATTCAAATGCTTCAGTTTTTTGCTTGTTTGGCAAAAGGAGCGAGAGCAAGATTCCAACCAGAGCCGGCAGCAACCAAGGTAGAGAAGCTTGAGCAAATAGCAGAGCATTAACCAGATTGAGAATGGCAGTTAGCTTGAATTGTCGTCCCAAAATGCTAGCAAAAGCAATCAGCGTCACTACTGCGATGGTCAACTGCATCCCTGGTTTAGAAAGTGGTAAAAAGCGATTAACCATGACAATCATCACAATCGTAATGGTAATAGGATAAAGAATTTCCAGAACTGGAACTGAATACTGAATAATAGCATTCAAACCAAGATTTGCAATAGCGAAACCAACTAGCGTAAAAATGGTTGCATAAACCTTATAAGATACTTTCGGGAAGGTATTGTGGAAAAATTCGCCAGTTGAGACGATAAGTCCAGCTGTAGTTGTAAAACAAGTCACCGTTACCATAATTGCTAGGAAAATTTGAGCCATTGGACCAAAGATGGCCTGAGTTGCAGAAGACAAAACAGAGGCCCCTACGTTTGCACCTTTCGGCAAATTCGCTAGATCAAGTGGGAAGTGATTTCCAAGGAAGGCCAAACCGATATAAAGAACGCTAAAGCCCAGCGCCACAAGGATACCCACGATCCAAATAGTAGAAATATATTCTTTTTTATTCTTGAAACCGAGCTGGTTGAGTGTTGTCACAGCAACCACACTAAAGGCAACTGAAGCTAAGGCATCCAGAGTATTGTAGCCCTGAAGAAAGCCTGCTCCGAAAGCTGAAGCAGCATATTCCGCTGTTGCTCCTTGAGGGGCAGTGGAACCATATTTGGCAGCGCCTAATACAACTAAAACTACAATCAATAAGGCAAAGATTGGCGTTAAATAACGACCAATACTATCAAGGATTTTCGATGGATTAAGTGCAATCAGATAGGCAAAGGCAAAATAAACCAGCGTAAACCCAAAAAGCCAAATGGCATGAGAACCTGCAGGCAACATTGGCTCAATCCCGACAGAAAATGCAGTGGTCGCCGTCCGAGGAATGGCAAAGAAGGGACCAATTGCAAGATAAAGGGCTACCAAGTAAACTACCGCAAACCAAGGGGCAATCTTTTTCGAGATTTCATCAATATAACCCTTGGGATTTAAAGTACCTATAATCAAGGTTAGAATAGCAATACCGACGCCCGATAGGACAAAGCCTCCAATAGCTGGCCAGAAATTTTGACCAGATTCCAAACCCAATTGAGGTGGAAAAATCAGGTTACCGGCTCCGAAAAACATTCCAAATAAAAGCAAACCGGTCAAGGATCCTTTTTTTATCATCGTCATCTCCAGTCTTTTTAAGATTTTTCCATTATACCTATAAATACCTTTCATTGCAATATTTTTTAAATGAAAATTACATTTTCTTAATGTTAGAAGGATTAGGTAGATTTGGTTCGATTTATTTCAAATAAACCGCATCCTTGTTTTATATAGTTCGATTTATTTCATATTCAATTGCTTTTTTATTGGATCTATTTATGTTATACTGGTTAAAAGTCCATTTGCGAGGTTTTATTATGGTACTTCATCTAGTCTGGCTTATCCCTGCTGCTATCTTTACTTTTTTAGTCTATCGGGAACCTAGAAGTTTATTCAATGCTTATCTCCTGACCTTCACTCTTTTGATGATGGGAATTGTTTTAGCTGGGCTTACGATTGTTAGTCTTGAGCGATTTATTGGTTATACGCCAGCTATGATTAGCTTTTATATCCTGCTTTTAGCAATTCCTATTAGTATTTTCGCTTCTACTGCTTATTTGATTTTCAATGGTCGCCAAATGCTACAGCTAGAGGGACTCAGACTAGCCAATCTCCTATCGCTTCTCTACGGCCTAGCGATCGTGGGACTTGCTTTACTGCATTTTCTCGCTCCTCGGTCATTTCTTGCAACTTTGATTTCCCTCGCTGATTTGCTACTATTTTACGGAACCTTTCTCTATCTTTCCTATATCATCTATGCATTCTTTTTAAATATTTTTCCAGTCAAGAAAGAGCCTCAGACTATTATTATCCTCGGTGCAGGATTGTTTGGAGACAAGGTGCCTCCCCTGCTGGCTCATCGCTTGGATAAAGGGATAGCCATCTATGAGAAATTTAATCGGAAGCCAGTCATCATTGTCTCTGGCGGTCAGGGAGACGACGAGTGGATTTCCGAAGCAGAGGCTATGGCAGGTTATTTGATGGAAAAAGGAGTTCCAACTGACAGTATTTTCCTCGAAAATAAATCTCGCACTACGCTTGAAAATCTCATATTCAGTAAAGAGCTCATGCTCGCACAAGGACTGGAGCAAGATCGAGTTCTCCTAGTCACAAATTCTTTCCACGCGCTACGTGCTGGCATCTATATGAAACAAGTTGGTCTCAAAGGCCGCAGTATTGGTTCTCGCACGGCCTTCTATTTTCTTCCCTCAGCTTGGATCCGAGAAACTGCTGGCTTAATCCGTATCTACTGGAAATGGCATGTGTTTATCATCGGAATTCTGCTACTTCCCTTCCTTTTCTCCTTATTCCACACATATTTTTCATTGTAAAAAGCCCTAGAAAAGAGTACAATAATGGTAAGAAAAAAATGGAGGTCCGTCAAAAATGAAATTTACCATTGATAAAAGTTTAGCAGAACTTGGCATCACAAGTGTCGTCCTTGGCATTGCTAGAAACGTCGATCCCCAAGCACCTTTATCAGAAGCCTTTCTCCAAAAACAGAAGGAAGCAGAAAACTGGGCTTTGAACTGCAATTTAGCAGAAATCACTGACCATCCGACTATCCAAGGCTACTGTGATTTGCTGCAGAAAGTGGGGCGCAGTGTTAAAAAGAACCCGCCCACAGTACCAGCTCTGATCCGCAATATCCAACACCGCGGCTCCATTCCAAGGATCAACAGCGTTATTGATATTTATAATGTAGAATCCTTGCATTCTCTCCTAGCTATCGGCGGTCATGACCTTGATAAAATCGGTGATGAGATTGAGTTTACTGTCAGTCAGAAGGATGATATTTTCCTCCCTATCTTATCCAAGGAAAAGCACGTGGCTCCGACCGACTATGTCTATCGAGATGAAAAAGGCATCCTTGCTTGGCTTGATGTTCGTGACAGCGACCTGTATAAATTTGATGATAGCACCAAAAATGCCATTTTCATTATCCAAGGAAATGCCCATACATCTATTCAAATGCGTCTAGAAGCGCTTGAACGCATCCACCAGGATTTAACAGCAGCCATGCCAAATCTCGAATTTGAAACCCATGTCATTCAAGTAGAAGATCTTTAAGCAACTTTTCATTCGACAAGTTTTTGAAGTAAAATTCCATCAATTATAAATCAAAAAGGAAACTCAAGCGAGCTTCCTTTTTTGTATGTCTAGGCTTCTTTCTTGTCTGAAAATTGGCTCATATACAAGTCATGATAGAATCCCTTGTCGGCCAGCAGCGACTCGTGATTGCCCTGCTCAATGATTTGTCCATCCTTGAGCACCAAAATCTTGTCTGCTTCTTGGATAGTAGACAAACGGTGAGCAATGACAAAGCTCGTCCGCCCCTGCATGAGAGTTTTCATGGCTTTCTGAATCAAGAGCTCCAAACGAGTGTCAACTGAGGAAGTCGCCTCGTCCAAAATCAGAATCTTAGGATCGGCCAAGAGCGCCCGTGCAATCGTTAGGAGCTGCTTTTGTCCCAGCGAAATATTGCTAGACTCCTGATTCATTTCCATATTGTAGCCACCTGGCAAGGTACGAATAAAGTGATCCACGTTGGCTGATTTAGCTGCTTCCACAATCTCCTCATCCGTGGCATCAAGGTTACCAAAGCGGAGATTTTCCTTGATAGTCCCTTCATAAAGCCAAGCGTCCTGCAGAACCATACCAAATTGCTTGCAATAGTCTTGGCGAGACAGCTGGCGAATATCGTGGCCGTCCACGCTAATAGAACCCTTGGTCACATCGTAGAAACGCATGAGAAGATTAATCAAGGTCGTCTTACCAGCTCCAGTCGGCCCAACAATAGCCACCATTTCACCTGGCTGAACTTCCAGATTAAAGTTGCGAATCAGCGGCTTGTCTGCTACATATTGGAAGTCTACATCTTTGAAGCTGACTTGGCCAGTCAAGTCCTTGTCTAGCTGGACGGTATTATCCATGACTTCATCTGGCTCATCCAAAATCTGAAAAATCCGATCCAGCGAAGACTTGGCACTCTGGAGCTGACCTGCCAGCTGGGTAAGGTTTTGGATGGGTTGATTGACCTGCCAGACGTACTGGACAAAGGCCTGCATATTCCCGATGGTCAGCTGACCAGCAATAACCTGCAAACCGCCAACCAGAGCAACGATAAGATAGGTCAAATCTGAAATCCCATTAAGAACAGGCATCATGAGCCCTGAGATAAAGCTAGCTTTAAAGCCGACTTCCTGCAAATTTTGAGTAATAGCTCGAAAATCCTCAGCCGAGGTCTCTTCCCGACCATAAAGTTTGAGGACATTAAAACCAGACAGATTTTCTTGAACAAAGCCATTCATAGCACCCAAAACATCCGCCTGTTGCTTAAAGTAGGGCTGGGATTTTTTAAGAATAAATCTAGCTCCAAAATAAGTCAGAGGAATGCTGACGATAACGATCAAGGCCAGTTGGACATTCAGATAAAGAACCATCCCGATGACCAAAATAAGAGTCATGACAGCATTGACCACCTGCAAAAAGCTTTGTTGAAGTGCATTTGAGACGGTCTCCACATCACTGGTGAAGCGCCCAATCAAATCACCGAACTGGTGCTTGTCAAAGTAAGAAACAGGAATTCGATTGATTTTACGACTGAGCTCATTGCGCATGTCGCGAACGGTGCTCTGCACAGCATTGGTCATGAAATAGTTAGAGAAATAGGCACCAATCTCATAAAAGAGGGCACGAATAAAGTAGAGCAGCATGATCCAAGCCACATAGCTGCTATTGATGGCTGCACCGGGTACTCCCTTGGCCATATCCAGCAGATTTTGTGTCAGCTCTGTGATAGCAAGTCCTAGGACAAAAGGCTCTAGGACACTCATGACCACACTGACAATCTTGAGGAAGACTGCAAGAAGCACGGCAGCTTTATAGACTTTTAGATAGCCCCATAAGCGGACAAAACTATTTTCTTTCATCTCTTCCTCCTATTCTTCTGTTAATGATTGGCTGTTAAGCTGAGAATTGGCAATTTCACGATAGATGGCATTATTTTCCATCAGTTCCTCATGCCGGCCTCGACCCACGATCTCACCCTTGTCTAAGACAATGATTTGATCCGCATCCATAATGGTTCCGACCCGCTGAGCCACAATGAGAACCGTTGCATCCTGCGTCACTTCCTTGAGTCGGCGACGCAAAGTCGCATCTGTCTTGTAGTCCAGAGCCGAGAAGGAATCATCAAAGATATAAATGTCTGGCTCCTTGACAACCGCACGCGCAATGGACAGACGTTGCTTTTGTCCACCAGATAGATTGCTGCCGCCTTCAGCCAAATGCGTCTCGAAGCGCTCTTCTCTGCTCTCGATAAAGTCGCGAGCTTGAGCCACATCTGCTGCTTGATTGAGCTCCTCAGAGCTAGCATCTTCCTTACCATAGCGGATATTTTCAGCGATCGTCCCAGTAAATAGCAGAGCTTTCTGCGGGATAAAGCCAATCTTCTGACGGAGGGCCTTGAGATTATAGGCGCGGACATCCACACCATCCACCAAAATCTTGCCCAAGGTCACATCATAGAAACGCGGAATCAGCTGAACCAAGGAAGACTTCCCAGAGCCTGTTGAGCCGATAAAGGCGATCGTTTCCCCCGGCTTGGCCTTGAAGGAGATATTATGCAGGACAGGATTTTCCGTCTCACCTGGATAGGCAAAGGTTACATTGTCAAATTCCAAATAGCCATGAGTCGCAGTTTCCGTGATCCCATTCTCATTTGGATCGATGGAAATCGGCATATCCATAACTTCCTTCAGCCGCTCGCTAGAGACCGCTGTCCGTGGATACATGGTAAAGAGACTGGATAGGAGCAGGAAGGACAGAAGGGCATGGAAGCTGTACTCGATAAAGGCAACCAAATCCCCGATTTTCAGCTCACCGCTACCTAGTGGTTTCAGAGCAAACCAGACAATGGCCACAATCATGGCAATGATAATCTGCACAAAGAGAGGCTCCGTCAAACCGGTCAGTTTAAAGAGACGGTTGGAATTCTCCGCATAGATTTCATTTTCATTAGCGAAGCGCTCTTCCTGAAATTCCTCACGAGCAAAGGCTCGAATGACCCGCAGACCGGTCAGATTTTCCCTAGCATACTGGTTGATCTTGTCCAGCGTCTTCTGCTGCTTTTCAGACAGGGGACGCGTCTTGACCGCCACATACCAGACTACGATTGCCAAGAAAGGCACTGAAATCGCCACAATCCAAGCCATGGAGGGACTGGTCAGGAAAATCATGAGGATGGAAGACAGCATCATGATGGGCGTGATAGCTCCCATCTTGAGCGTTTGCTCCGCAAACTGCATAAGGACAAAGGCATCACTGGTAATCCGCGTCACTAGCGAAGAAACGCCAATCTGCTCGTACTCATGATGGGAATACTCCTGTAGCTTGTCATAAAGATCATTCCGCATATCCCGCACCATGCTGGTCGTTAATTTTCCAGCGGCATAGGAAAGGACGATCCGCCCTAAAATCCCAAGGATAATAACCAGCAGCATGATAAAGCCCCAGAAATACAGGCGTTCCTGATCGCCTTGGTTAATCCCTTCGTCAATCATACGCGCCAAAACCGTTGGCAGCCCTAGATTGACCACTACAAAAAAGATGGCCGACACAAAATCCAGTACCAACCACTTGGGGTAGCGTTTCAAATAAGACCAAATGTAAAGCATAATCCCTCCAATTTCTATAATAATAAAAAAGCACTGAAGAGTACTTTTCTTGATTATCCATGCAGCGGGCAACAGCTCCGCCACAATCTTTAACTGCTACTAGTATAGCAAATCATGACGGAAATTTCAAATATTCCTACAAAACAACAGGCGAACAAATTCTCACGCTTCCCAGCAGACAAGAATTTGCTCGCTTTTTTGATGCCCTCGGAGACAGACAAAGACACACAAGTAATTCCTTATAGGTAAGGTATAACTTATCTACAATAACACTAAACTTCGTCGCTAAAGATAAAGTCTCAATTCCTTATAGGTAAGGTATTACTTGTTCATTTTGTGACAATGGACAATACGAAAAATGCCCAAATAACCGGTCTCAATTCCTTATAGGTAAGGTATTACTTACGTATTGAAGAAAACAGAACAAGATGGCAATAAGACAACTTACATCGTCTCAATTCCTTATAGGTAAGGTATAACGGTACTTGAAAGATAGACAAATAACTTTTGAGTATAAGGATGTATGTCTCAATTCCTTATAGGTAAGGTATAACTAGGTAATGTGCTAAAATTATCAGCTCGCCCTATCGTCTCAATTCCTTATAGGTAAGGTATAACGGTATGTCATCATAAATAAAAATGAAGTGACTGATAATCTTCAGTCTCAATTCCTTATAGGTAAGGTATAACGAACCTTAAGGAGGAACCGCCTATGGCTACCACAACACTTTCGTCTCAATTCCTTATAGGTAAGGTATAACAAACGATAGCGCACAAATATGCAATCGTTCAGCACTAATTGGTCTCAATTCCTTATAGGTAAGGTATAACATTTCTACCAATCCTTGCATTCGGTAAATACGTGTACGACAAAGAGTCTCAATTCCTTATAGGTAAGGTATAACCCGAGCATGCATATACTCGGAAAGGAGACGGAAAGATTGTCTCAATTCCTTATAGGTAAGGTATAACAATCAAATATGTCCAAATCGTTCGAAAAACCATCCGAGGAAAGTCTCAATTCCTTATAGGTAAGGTATAACAACAGTAATATCGCTGTTTCTATATTGATTTTATCAAAAAACAGGGCTTTTTTCAAGATTTCAATGAAAAAAGTCGGTCGATCTTTTTTGTCCTAACGCTTATAAACTGCTTGGTTGACAGCTTTTAAAAAGGAGGCAAAAATTCGAAAAGATCGACCGACTTTTTAATAGTATTTGTAGGGTTTAAAGCGTTTTAAGTCACCATCTTGCTGCAAGATTCTCTTAAACTGACGAATGTCGTGCTGGATGAGCTGGGCATAGGTATAGGTCGATCCTCCCATGACTAGCCTCGTCTGTAGCTTTTCCTCAAAACTTCGCAAGACGATATACTTCCCTTCACGATTCAGATAAACCGAACCATCTTCCCTCAGCTCAAAATGCTCTGTAGCATTGATTTGATGTTTATTGATCAAACTCAAAATCACTCGATCCACGATAACCGGCTTCATATAATCCGCAAAATCCAGATGCAAACTGTAAGGACGATTATTTGAAGCATGCAGCACTCCGATTTTAGGATCCAGTCTAGCCTGCTAGATCAGGCGCAGAACACGACTATACAAAATCGTATTGCAAAAGCTAATCAAAGCATTCAGAGGATCTCGTGGTGGCCGCTTGGTTCGCTTAACAAACGAAAAACCACTTTGATTCAGAATCTCATTGAAGATAGGGTAAGCCTTGTCGGGATTGTGGCTACTCTACTTTCCCCCTCTTCAGCAAAATACAAGTAACAATTATCTTCTATCTAAATGATCCGTCTATCATATTTTTCTACGGCTCAATAGTCTTAGAAACAAGGCGAGGATTCTGGGCGATAAAGTCCATTGTGTAAGTTTTCAAACGTTTTTCAGACTTGAAATTCTCTTCATCCAATACTCAATAAACCTTGCTTTCACTGAACGAGCAAGCAAGATTAGTTCTTCTGGTCAAAAAGGGATAATTGGCGCATGACATTTTAAGTCAAGCTCTAACTTACAATTCCTAAATTCCATATCCACTCTATCCTCCTATTCTTTAATCACAAACATTCCGAATCCCATCGAATTCTTCTCACCAAGTCCAACTTGATAGAGGAAATCCAACACCTCCGCATCTCCTCTTATCTCAAATTCTCCTTTCCAACCCGTTATGAGAAAGTCTTTGTATTTGGTAACAACTTTATTTTTTAAAGAAAAATTTATCGGCTCTATATAAAATCTGCCTGTCGGTACTTTATGACAATAAGCTTGATATTTCCTTGCAAAATTCTCCATGATTTTGCTATGAAACTCCGTATCAAACGGATTGTAATACAATGTTTTTTTAGTGTCAGCATCTGTAGAACGAACCACCAAGGGAGAGATCATCCGAATCTTATAAGAAGTACCCGTTAATTTCTTCTCTCCAATTTTCACATTTAAAATTTTTACAAGGTTTCGACCAATTCGCAATTCATCTAGATTTGACAAGGCCTCTGCAATAGTGAATAAAATGGATTGATCAATCGTTCTAATTTCGAACCGCACCTTATCAAGAAACTCTATTCGTTTTCCTTGCATTTTATATTGGCCTTGTAACAATGAAAATGTGAAGAGTTTAAAATGTTTACCCTCTAACTGATAGCCCCTCTCATGAAGTTGCGCAGACAAGTCTTCCTTATTTTTCAATAAACTATAAATCATCGATTGAAGGAGGTAATTATAGTTCACCGGCAAGATAAACTGATCTATTTTTTGCAGTTCAATCAATAATTGCATCCTAGTTTCCTCCTTAAATTAATATATGTTTGTCCTATAGTATTGATATTACATCAATTTGTAAACGCTGTCAAATCATAATATTAAAGTTTATCAGCTTTAGTAAAATAGGACATTCCTTCCAAGCCCCCTAATTCAATGAAGTCTCTTCAATCTTGATGTAAAAACTTTATTCCTAAAAATACAAAACACCCCCACGATACTTTGTGGGGGTGTTTTTGGGGAAGTTTCAAACAAACTTCCTATTTTTTAATCGCCTTAACTCAACGAAAAGGCTTTAATACTAGGCTTTCAGTCCTAAGCAATCGATAAACGATTATTTAAGAGTAACTGAAGCTCCAGCTTCTTCCAATTTAGCTTTGATTTCTT
>ERZ773250.1222-NODE-1222-length-13134-cov-7.302928_pt1 | contig 13134 bp, 10 predicted proteins | sample MGYA00511258_ERZ773250 | MGnify/ENA primary metagenome ERZ773250 (study PRJEB29015, sample SAMEA2738164) | human oral metagenome | biome: human oral; feature: human-associated habitat; material: saliva | place: China | collected 2187 ... | reverse complement strand
ACCATGCCTTCACAGAAAAAGCTCAACACCTACGGCGTTGAATCTCCTTGCGAATACTCACCCGGGGTAGGCTCGTTCCTCGCCAACCCCGGGCTATCAAAAGAACAACACCTACGGCGTTGCACCATGAGAGCAGTCATAACGAAATATACATTCATTGGAATATTGGCATAATTCCTACGGCGTTGCGTGATTGCCACATTCATCATGGTGGATGCATTCATTGGGATACCTACATAATACCTACGGCGTTACATGGCCGCAACATTCACAATGCCAAATACATTCATCGCCAAACCATAACAACACAAATGGCATTGACAACTAATGGAATGTATATCGTTTGAGGACGAATTGGGAATAACAAACCTGTTGATATTAAACAGGAAAATGATATGACGCAAACGACGGGGTGATTTGACGCATTTCAGGCGATGAAATGACGGAGATTACACGATAAAATGAGGCATATCGCGGCGTGAACTAATCACTATCACGCCATGGGGGTATACAAAATAGATGATGAAGGATTTGATTTTATGCTGCTGGCATAGTGGATTATCATTGCACTTCGCCAAAAATCCTTTCATTTTCGCCTCGCACTTACCTAAACATTTCAAGGCTTAAAACGCTCTAAGAAAGGCTTTTGATGAATAAAAGTAACGCGTGTCATTGTGCAACAGAACTCATAATAAAGCAACAAACATGAGGTTTTATGCGTAAATTTACCTACATTTGCACTACAATTAACAAAGAAGTGCAATCTAAATCGTAACTAAAAAATGATTAGTTCTATTATTGAAACCATTGTTTTTACCTTGGCCCTCAGCACAACGCTTTACGATCTATTCGTTGAAGACATAAAAATTGAAAACGAAAAAAAGCGGAAAAAGAAGATAATAAAAGATGCAATATTAGCTATAGTATGGACTATTTTGCTGATATTCCGCATCATTTACATCATGCATGAGCGTTAAACATATCACAAGATTCGTTTCCTCACACAAGGTTTTGTATGGAGGAAACGAATCATGTGTATTGTTATTCTGCGAATTTCTTTAGTTCATACAAGGCAGGTGTAGCCTCTCCACTCTCACTATCGAATAGAGGTGCATTGTACCAATTGCTCATTTGTGTATTAAACGCATTAAATTCAGGCCACCACCAGAATAAACCTGTCACATGTTTATGGCTCTTTAGCATGGTGATGAGGTCTGAAGTGAAACGTTGTTGGCCTTGAAGTGAGTAAGGATATTGGTTAGAATAGTCGAACGTTGAACCTCCAACAGCCCACTTATAAGGGTAACCCGTTTCAACAAGCATAATGTTTTTGTTCGCAAAAGCCTGCTCTAAGCGCGATATAGCAGCGTCGAGTTCGTTCATTGAACCATGGAAATAAGGATAATAACTCAAGCCAATGACGTCGTAATCTATCTTGGCTAACTGCATCTGTTGATAGAAATTCATCAATGCTTGATAATTAGCGTTGTCGTGTTGTTGGGAAGTTGACACGCGCTCGGTATGCAAAATGATTTTTGCTTTGGGGCAAACCTCTCTGCAAGCAGTGGTTGCTGCCCGCAAGAGTTGTGTGAAACGAGTCCAATTTTCCTGTGGAGATGTGGGGTAACACACCTTTGCTGATGCCTTGTTTACTCCCCAAAGCATTCCATAACTGATTTCATTTCCCGTCTGAATCAACTCTGGTGAAACGCCGTTTTCATTCATTTTCTTCAACACCTCCGCTGTATAGGTCTTGACCTTTGCAGCTAATTGTGCATCATTTAGACTTGCCCAAGCCTTTGGAGTCCATTGTTTTCCGGGGTCAGCCCACGTGTCAGAGTAATGAAAATCGAGTAGAATCTTGAAGCCAGCAGCCTTGATTTGTTTCGCCAAAGGCAAGATATAAGCGAGATCTTGGCATGCGTTTGCATCGCGATCTTCACCTTGATAGTCGGCAGGATTTACGAAAAGACGAAGTCGCATGGTGTTCCAGCCAGCCTTCTTAAATAGTGCAAGCGGACTCGTTGGTGTGCCCTTGTCTTTATAAATGGCATGCGCCTGTTCATATTTTGGTAGCAGTGAGATGTCACCCCCTACGTATTTCACCCCTTCTTCGATAGGCGTTGTGTTGGGTTTCGGTGTTGGTTTCTTCTCTGGTGCAATTTCATTACTGCCACAAGCAGTAGTAATGGTTAGCAATGTGAATGCTAAAAGGACAGTTGTTCGTATCAGTTTTTTCATTATTTTGTTTGTTTTTTTCGGATGCAAAGATACAAAAAAACTGATAAAAGCCTTAGAAATTCGGAAATCTTTCATCGTGGTTAGCCTTCACTGCCATACATTCCATCTCAATAAGCCAGCCTGGTCGGCACACGGGAGCATGGAGAAGGACATAAGGAGTATGGGGGAATTGCTCGTGAAACATCGTAGAAACCACTGCATAATCAGCTGGGTCACGCAGATAAACGAGGGCAAAGGTGATATCATCAAAGTGCATTTCGGCCTCGTTGAGTATGGCATCAACATTCTCCCACATGCGTTTTACCTGACGTTTGATATCACGCGGGTAGACCACCTGCCCCTTATTGTCTATACTTGCAGTGCCCGACACGAAGACATGTCGGCGATCTCCGTAGTCGATTTGCGTCGCTCTTTCGAAGCTTACGCCATATTCGCTCGTGCGATTCATGTGATCAAGTGCGTAGAGAAAAGTCATTTGGTTGGGCAAAAGACCTTTAATGGCGTAGGCATCCATACATACTGACACCTTCGAATCAGCCACTCTACCTCCTATTCCAGTACTCGATATGTAGTGTGTATTGGCAGTTAGGTCTTGAGTTACAAACACTTCATTGCGTGCTTTCACGACACCTTCATAGTTGTTATCAATGTCGTTGACGAAAAACCAGGTGCGAACACAGTTGTCTTTCAACGTACATTCGTTCTCAATCAGACGCATCACATAGTCTTCAAGCAAGCGAGTTGTTTGATATTTTGAGTTGGATGAAGATATGGTTTCACCTGCAAGCCAAAGATGTTCGTATGCCCCGTGCGACACACGAAACATCCCTTGGGAGCAGTTTTGATTCTTTATCCCTTTTAAAACATATACCCATAGCGCCACTTTTGTACCATCTAATGGTGGCTGTTGAATCACAGAGAGCGCACAATCACATTCATCGGTGGCATAAACCTCGTCTTCTTGATTGGCAGCATCACTGAGAAAGTAACGTTTCATGACGGCCTCAGCGTCGGGCATCAACTTATTTCTCAGTTCATTATAACGCGAAATGACTTCTTGAAGCTGTGCCGTGAAGGAAGCATTTGGGTCGGATGCATGGATGATAAAAGAGGCTTCATCATTTATCTTGGTGCGAAAGGCCTCGCTTGGACCCTCAGAAATGGGCGTCGGCAGGCTTGAATTGCGTGGAGAAGTGAGGTTAGAACCCTCCTCTTGAGTATTTTTCTGTATCATAAGCTATTATTAATTATTCTCTATTTGGTTTGTATTCTCATTATCACGCAAGTGCTTTCACCCTTGGTTTTGCCTCATCTCTTCGTAAGAAAAAGGCGAAAAGGCCTCATTTAAGCATAGCTGTGCATGCCTCCCAACACATAGTTTACGCCGAAATATGTTATGACTATCGTCAAGAAAGCTATCGTTGTATAGATGTGATAGTATTTAGGCGTGCGCAAAGCAGGTACACTTTGCAAGTGAAGAAGCACCGCATAAACCATAAAAGTGATAAGCGCCCACGTCTCTTTTGGGTCCCATGACCAGTAGTTTCCCCAGCTAATGTTGGCCCAAATGGCACCAATGAAGATGCCAAGTCCCAGCGTTGTCATGGCAGGATAAAGGAAAATGCGACTCAAAGTCATTAAAGCCGTAGACTGTTCCAGTCCTGTTTGGGGACAACCACGCATGCGTTGTAACGCGGAAAGAATCAAAGCAGTGAGTCCACAGATAAAGGTTAGGGCCAAAAGTGCGTAACTCATCATGATGATACTCACGTGAATACTCAGTAATGGGCTATTCAACACGGGCATAATATGGCCGATTGCGGGGTCCATTTGACCGATATGGCTCACCAAAAGAAAGAAACCACTGAGTAAAAAGCCAAAGGTGATGATGAGAAGTCGCAGAGAACGCATAGCAAAAGCCATCACTATAGTGATCAACATGCTAAACCACGCAACGGAAAGCATGGACTCATAGCCATTGCTTAAAGGGATATTGTCGCTTATTATCCATCGTAAGGCCAGCGCAAATGTTAGCACTGAGAATGAGATGACAAGCAAAAGGATGAGCAATCCGTGAAGTATTGACGGACGAAGCCCAAGAAGTTGCGTCTTGGAGGAAGTCAATCGGCGAATCACTAAGCCCATAGTGAAGAAGCCAAGACATAGGTTTAAGATGAAAAGTAGAGTGGAAAAAGGAATGTTATTGTAGCATTTCTCTGCCTTAAACTGCATGTCGGTAGGGAGCGATTCGCCTGCATTGTGCTGCTGATAGCTTCGCAGTTGTTCAATGAGTTGAATGGCATTGGCCTCATCATTCGCTGCAACGGCTTGATAGAGTGCAGGAAAGTAGCTCTTGATTAACAGGATATCATTCTTCGGAAGCTGCTTAGGATACTGCTCAAATGGCGAGAACCATTGCGTCTTTCCATGTCGAAACGTGTGCGGAAATAGGGCAAGTGGCGTTCCCTTTTGCAGCGACATGATGACTTGAAGCTTATTATCCATGTCATAACAAGCCTTGTGTAGTGCGTCCTGTTGCCCTTGTTGATAATCATAAGCATATTGACCCAGGACGTATTCTCCATTTTGAAAGAATGCTTTCACATTCGTATATTCGGGTAATCCGAATGTTTCGCGCATCTCTTTACTCTTGATTTGCACGATAGGTTCACGATTCCATGCATCGCCAAAGAATATCCAACTCATCAAGATTTGAGTGGCATCAGCACCTTTATAGCTTCGTTTGCCATAGATTTTCTTCACAAAATCCAGGGCGAAAGTCTGCAAAGGACAGATTCGTTCGTTATAGTTGATATAGAGATCTCCAAACTTTTCGGCTACGGGTTGAGCCACTACAGGGGCTGAAATAGATTCTTCGGCAGCATGAATGGCTGTTGAAAATCCAAAGATTAGCAACAAAGTGGCTAATGATTTCTTAAGCACCGGACTGCGAAGCAACTGCCTAAATGTTCCTTTTGCATCGATAAGAAGCCACAAAAGCGAAAAGAACAGCAGACCATAGCCCGTATATGTGACCGGAAGTCCATAGGGATCACTATTCACACTGAGGTAACTTCCGCGGTTATCTGTGTCATAACTCGCTTGGTAGAAACGTGTACCATGGTAGTAAAATACCTTATTCATCGACACGGTTGCACGTGTAATTGTCTCGCCATCTGTTATGACAAAGTGAGTCATATAATCCGAAGCAGCTTGTGTTCCGTCGTGATATTGTATGTCGAAATGGTCCAAACGAACCGAAAAAGGCAGTCGATGTGTGCGCGATTCTGACATGGAAACCATCTCTGTATAGACGTTAGTTGGCTGGTCACCCCTTAGGTGTATCATCCCCTTAAAGCCCGTTGTATGCGTTAAAAAGGCTCCAACAAGGATGACTATCATCGACAAATGAAGTAACAAAAGATTCCATTTCCGGAGATGAGATTTGGCAATATAAACCACACCTACAGCCACAAGAAGAGCCCAAAGCAGGCTAAACCACCACGCACCATATATATATTGCGAGACAAAGGGCGTCGAATTAAGATGCTCAATAATGGTGGCCGCTGCCATCACTACAATCAAAACTACATAGAAAATGAATGTTATTTTCTTAATCATTATGTTGTTGTATAAAGTCGTTTGCTTGTTCAAGCTGTTTACTTAGATTGTCTAAAGCCGCTATAGCCTGTTTAATGGTCGGGTCATTATAGTGCTTTACAAATGGTTCGGGCACTGCATTGATGGCTTGAAGCGTTTTATCGAACGCCTCTCTCACGGCTTTTGAGATTGCCGGATTACGCACATTAAACCATGCATCGAAGGCATTGTTGTCATTACCAAACCATAAACTACGAATGCTTTGCAAGTTATCGCGAAGGTCTTCCAATGAAGTGTGACTATAAGGTGACTCAATATAGTCGGCATCTTGATGTTCAAACGGGTCGCCAAACTTAGTCCTTGCCATCTCATCCGATAGCCCCATCATGCCATTATCGCCTGTAAGTATGACCTGAGCTGCCCGTTGTGGCGTGTAAACGGCAAGGAAATAGTCGCGATAATCGACTCCTTTTGGCGCACGATAGGATAGGTTTGCAGCATCAAGAATGGCTGTAAACTCGGTGCCGGCACTGGCATTCCATCCGCAATAAAGCTGGTAACAACGCAGTCGAAGATTGGCAGATAAGGTCTTGGCATACTTGAGTTCACGAGCCGTTATGTCTGCAACAGGGCGTGGTTTTCCGTCTCTAAAGATAACATATTCAATGCCATGCCAGCCCACAATGCCTGAAGCCCAACGCTCACTATCATCAAGTGGGTCGCTGCTTTGCATGAGTTGTTGGAACCGAACGCGGTCTAACGGCCACGAGTTAATGTCAGCATCCACCGTGAAGTGGGCGTTAGCACCAAAAAAGAAGGCTTCGCTCTTCTCATAATCTCCACGAGCTTTGAGAAATAGTTGGCACACTTTCTCCAACTGCTCTTGCGTCATTGTCGACGTTTCAAGTGCAGATAGAGCCTCATAAAAGGTTGAAGTATTCGTTGCCAACACTTTATATTGCGCGCGAATGACACCATCTATATCGTTCGTTATTACCTGTTCGAGGGATAGTTTGTTGCTTTGCTGACCATCATCTCCGCCCTTTTCGCTACACGAAGAGAGGATAATGGAAAGAAATAACAATGCAAATGTGAGAGGTTTGAAATGTAGTTGAATCATTGAGTAAAAAAGATTAATGTATAATACCTATGAGATAAGAATCTAAAATGTGTCACTTTACAACGCGAAATGGTGCATATTACAGGATAAAATGACGCATTTAGCACTGCAAAATGGCACATTTCAAAATCTTGTTTATAACGAGTTGACAGCTAATGAATTATGTATTGCATCACCATTAGCCCCACTCCACTCGCTCTCCCCACCCTTGGGGAGGAGTCGAGTGTGGGTAATATTAAATCGCATTGATGAAAGCTACGACAGCATCTCTATCGGCTTTCTTCAATTTATAGAACTTTTCAGCGGCAAAGTAGGCATCACTCTGCTTGCTATATGCATGCCACATGATAGCCTCTATTACGTTATGAGCGCGACAATCGTGTAATCTTGAGCCCTCACCTGTCTCTTGTGTCGACAAGCCGCGACCCCAAAGAGGTGTTGTTCTGCACCATCCTGTGCGGATATCATTAACCATGAAGAGGCGATGTTGCACCAAATCGGTGTATGGCCAGATAGTAGTGCCGCTATAATCTGGTAGGCCATGGCCTATAGAAGCATATCTACGGCTGATAGGATCTACCCAACTGTTGTCCTTTTTGATAGTCCATGAAGGACGATGGCAGGCAGTACAGCCCATTTGATAGAACAGTTCTTTTCCTCGTTGCACCTCTTTTGAGTCGAGGTTACGGGCCTGTGGCACACCAAGTCCCTTATGCCATACCGAAAAAGCATAGTAATCTTCGTCTTGCATCTCGTCTTGTCCGTTCCAAGGTGCCATATCTACGAAGTATTGTTTATACTTTTGTTTGTTTGCTTCGGTAGGAGTGTTGAGACTTAACAAGTCATTTACCAACTTCTTTATACCTGCTTTGGTGCCATCTCCATAGTAAGGATGAAGCAAAGATGACGGATTTTGGCCCTGCTCTTGTATCTCTTTGATAACACTTTCGTCTTCACTCATGGCCTTAGCCCATGCTGGTGTGGTGTAGAGATAGCGGCGATCACTGCGTGTAACGTTGGTAATGTTCCAAATAGCATTGACACCTGGGCCGTCAAGTAGAGCCGCACGAGTCATCGCATAGGTAAACTTCTTGATGCGTTTTGTACCATCTGCCAGCTTATACCATGCTGAAGCGGCCCAATCTTGGGCTGCAGTGTCCCACATACCAGGGTTGAGTTTCACGTGAGGATTGGCTGCTTCGCGTGCATACTGCACCTTCATTGAATCTTGATCAATGGCATCAAGCAAGCCAGAACCATACATACCAATCGTAGATTCAAGGCGTACCTCATAGTTGGTAGGCTTAGGATTGGTGTTGAAAGCACTCTGTTCGATGGTTACTTCGGGATAAGATAGCTCATATTTCTCGCCATCAGGGAATTGAGTTGCAGACAAACCAGAAGGCATAGTGCCTGAAAGCGTCTTCCATTGCATGTGGATTCCACGCTCATCAACAGGTGCTTTGAATGGATACATTGCCTTAGTTTGTGGCATACCCGTTACCTGACGGATGTATGAATTGGCTGCATATTGCACCCCATCAGGGTCGGTTCCTGCCGTTGGATGATAGATAACGAGCAGATATCCGTTACCCATTTGGTCGGCATTATACTTGTTTTGGCGCTTGCCATGACCGTAAGAAGGGTGACAATACTCACAACCTGAACGCACATAAGCAGGACCTAAGCCCGCATAAGGACGTGTAAAGTAGGTGTAATTGTGCTCAAAGAAGGTTTCACCGCGCTTGAAAGTCTGGTATAATCCAGCTTCTTCTATCTCGGGAGATGGGTTACTATAACAGCCCTCTTCATTCGAAGTAGTTCCCTTTTCGCCTCCAGGATACCACTCAGCTGAAGTAAAGTTGCCAATATTTTTACCGACATGATCATTTGGGTTGTAAGGCTTAGCACTATCATCTTCGCTACAAGCCGTTACCGCTAAAGCCATTGTGCCAAGCAGAAAAAGCCTTCCGAAATTCATTTTCATTATCATAAATATTTTTGTTTTACGCATATTACGTTATAAAGCGATAAACACGGGCATGAAGAAAAGGCTCCTTCATGTCCGTATTACTTAGCGTCTGCCTCGGCAGAACTATCGTTTACTTATTGTTTTTGCCTATAAAGTCAGAGGCAGCAGTAAGTGCATCGTTCAGTTCTTGACATGCTTTGATTGCATTTGCGCACTGAGGATCCTTGATATTCTTAACGAATGGTGCCTTGATTGCAGCGATTTGCTTCAATGCATTGGTTATAGCGTCTTCAACACGCTTACCAGTTGCAGCGTCATACTTCTTGAAATAGTTGCTGAAACTATATTCACTGCGCTTGCCTTGTACGCCACCATACCATACGTTTTCAATGCTATGGATGTTGTTTTGGAAGTCAGTTAGAGAGTTATAGCTATAAGGTGACTCGATATAACTTTCGTCTTTACCAGAGAATGGGTTATTAATCTTGGTATTACCAACCTCATCTGCAATACCAGCAGCACTGTGATCACCACTCAATACTGAGCTAACAGCGATTTTAACTGTTGCATATTGGCTGTTAACTGGGTCGCCGGCATGCTTCATTTCATAGCCATACGAGTTGCCTTTATCGGTAGTATAGCTCGTTTCCAACTCGTCAAGAACATCCTTATGTGCCTTAGTTGCATCCTCATTCCATGAGCATTCAAGACGATAAACGCTATTACGTAGGTCTTCAGCTACGGCTTTTGCATACTCAAGTTCTTGCGCTCCAGTGAAGATAGTGAAGTTGTTTGTACCAGCATTATAGGTATCATGTCCATTCAATTCAGCTGCTTTACGAGGTTGTCCATCGCGGAAGAGGATGAATTCTATGCCATGGAAGCCAAGAATACTTTGGTCATCGATCTTGTATTTCTTATCAGCCTTGATATAGTTATAAAGTGATTGCAAATCGAGAGGCCATGAATCGATGTGTGGGTCGATAAGGAAGTGAGAGGCAGCACCAAGCAAGAAGGCCTCACTACGCTCGTAGTTACCACGTGCTTCGAGGAAAGTCTTGCATACATTATCTACTTGTTGCTGTGTGATTGAACCTGGTTGAAGTGCTTCTAACTCTTTATAGAGCTTCTCACTCTCGTCAGCTAACGCCTTATATGTAGGGTTTACGGTGTTGTCTACATAGCTACTGAGTACTTGTTGAAGGTACTTGTCGCCCGCACTAAGCTCTCCTGACGGTTTAACATCATCGTCACTACTGCATGAAGTCATGCTCGTAGTCAGTGAACAAGCCATGGCAAATAGCATGGCATACTTGAAAATTTTCTTCATTTGTTTTTATTTTAAGTTAAGATTCCTTGTTATTCTTATTTAAATAGGTATATACCTACTTTATGATTCTTATCTTTTCTCATCCTTAAAGGAAGAAACCTTCGTAGGCAACTCCAAGAGAAACCGATGGCTCATTATTGTAAGCACTCTTCAAGAAGCGGTGAGAGTATTCGCCTTTCACTACGATTTGTTTGATTGGATAATAGTTGAAACCAAATGCAATGCGATTCTTTTCGGTATAAGGATACCTCAGTTGTGTGCCACTTGCCTTGTAAGAATTGTAATATTCGTAACGACCGAAGAGGTAAAAATGCTGTTGATCTTGACGAAGTTTAGCGATTTGAGAGAACAAATCCCAACCGGCTTCAATACCAGTAGCCATAGCTGTCTTGCTAACGGGGTCTGGATTGAATGGAGAAATCTTGGTTTGTCTTCCAGGAAGTAGCTGTACATGCTCTGCATCTCCTAAGTGTCCATAGTCAAAACTACCACGAACTATCCAATTGAAACGATTGAATGTGAAGTCAATAGAGCCGATAGAAACGGCACCTTTGAGTTTAGATGCTTTACCATTTGCATCGCGACCCAATGAGTTATCAATGCTATGACCATAATATCCGCTTACACCGAGGCGCAAACCAGGTATAGAATAGTTGTCAATACGTAGGGCAACAGCATATTTATTGGCTGGTTCGAACTCGAAAGCAGAGCTTGCTCCCTTCTGAATCCAATTGTCACGACTAAAACTTAAGGCATTCAATCCAGCCAAGAATTGTAGTTGATACTTCCAATCTTGACCTACATGACCCCACAAACTAATACCCGTCTGGTGCCAAGTACAAGGAAGTATTGTTGCTTCTCCCTCTGGACGATAAACTGTAAAGAAGTTAAGTGGCTCATGATAAGCATTAGTCAAGCCAATAGGTACAACGATATGGCCGGCACGTAGATTGAACATGCGAGAGAAACTCTTTTGAATCCAAAACTGTTCCAACTCTACTTCTCCACCTTTCTCTACCTCGTGTTCCCATTCTCCGCTTTCTTCGTACTCCTTTTCATAGGCACTTCCGTTGCCACCATGCTCGAATTCAATCTCTGTTCCCATAGTCCAGCCCTTGCCAAAGTCGTAACCTAAGTAGATTACTGCATGGGGAATATCAAACTTTCCATGACTCGGATCCTTCTTATATTTAGCAGCTTGGCTGTATTTATAAGGGTTATCACTGAAGAACTCGCGTGTATAGCCTACCTCACCATAGCCTCCTACGCTTAACTTGTTACCTTTTACGTGGTTCATTACGGAATCAATGGCATTGACTTGTGCATGGGATTGCAATGTCAATCCTGCTAAAAGCACACCTGCCATTAGTCGAAACTTACAACTTTTCATTTATCTTCTATTAATGTTTCTGTTCCTTTTATAATGAAAAGTGCAGACTATCTAATTGTGAACCCAGTCTCAAGAATCAGAAAAATGCCGAAAAACGGAATTCTCTTCTTTATGAATGATCCGGGAAAACAATTACCACTGCACTTATTCGACTGCAAAGTTATGAAATAATACGAGTGTATTCAATACCTAAAAATAGTGAAAATATCAAATCGTGTTTTTCATTCTTTTTAGGTATTGCATGGCATTCAAAAAGCAATTACTTTTGCAATCGAAACATATTAAACTCAAAAATGCTCTCGGGCATAATCAAAGAAAGGAATTAAAAATGAATAAAACTTGTGTGATTTACGGTTCATCAACCGGTACATGCCAAGACCTGGCTTCTCGTATTGCTTCTAAACTCGGTGTAGACAGCGCTGACGTATTTGATGTTTCTAAAGTATCTGCTGATCAGCTTGGTGCTTATCAAAACTTCATTCTTGGCACTTCAACTTGGGGAGCAGGTGATATGCAGGACGATTGGTTTGATGGTGTGAAGACATTAAAAGAGGCAGGACTCAGTGGAAAGACTGTAGCCATCTTTGGTTGTGGTGATTCTGAGAGCTACAGTGATACCTTCTGCAGCGGTATGAACGAGCTTTTCAACGCCGTAAAAGAGGCAGGTGCCAAGGTCGTTGGCCAGGTTTCTACAGATGGTTACACCTATGATGACTCTGAAGCTGTTGTTGATGATCACTTCGTTGGACTCGCTCTTGATGAGGTAAATGAGGATGATAAGACCGACGAAAGAATCGATGCATGGGTTAAAGAGATTCAACCTGAACTTTAATTCAACAGAAAATGCTACAGACTGAGGCTGTACCGACTGACTTAAGAGTGCTTTCTGAGCACATCTATCAATATAAGAAAGGTGTTAGAAACATGGTTCTTTACACCTTTCCTGAACGCTATCAACAGCAAGCAATCGGTAAACTTGAGCGCCAAGGGATTGATTATCTCATCCAGCCTGTAGGCAATAGACGCATTAATCTGTTCTTCGGAAGGAAGGAATGTATGGATGCTTTGCGAACGTTTGCAGGCCGTCCACTCAATAAACTCACGCCCGAAGAGGACTTCATTCTCGGCACATTGCTCGGTTATGACCTATGCAGTCAGTGCGAACGCTATTGCAAACGCAAGGCCTAAGCGCCTTGTTTATTTCAAAAGACTATAGTAACGATAGCGCTTGTCAACTTGAGAAAGCACGACAAGGCCGTCATACAAGATATTAATTACCATTATCAATAAGAATAATCTTGTTCGCTACATAGATTTCATAATGTTTTTGTATAAAAGTAAAAGGGTTGTCGCGAGACAACTCTTTTTTCGTTTTATGATGCCAAATGAAAGGAAGTAAGGGGAAAAATGAATTATCATATAATTCAACAAAGCTGGAAAAATTACGGCGATAAAATCAAATTGTTTTATGCTTTGATGGA
>ERZ773250.1219-NODE-1219-length-13156-cov-12.678269_pt1 | contig 13156 bp, 9 predicted proteins | sample MGYA00511258_ERZ773250 | MGnify/ENA primary metagenome ERZ773250 (study PRJEB29015, sample SAMEA2738164) | human oral metagenome | biome: human oral; feature: human-associated habitat; material: saliva | place: China | collected 2187 ... | reverse complement strand
AACAGAGCAGCTCCTTGACACCGGTGGTGGTATCAAGCGAGCTGCTTCGCTTTTTAATCGGCAACTACCAGTGTTGATACACAATGTTGATATATTAAGTAATGTGGATTTAGCTGCTTTCTATCGCCATGCTTTGGAGATAAAGGCCGATGCCTTACTACTGGTAAGCCGTCGTGTGACGCAACGTTACTTGATATTCGATAGCAATATGCGCTTAGTAGGATGGACGAATGTGGCTACAGGCGAGGTAAAATCACCTCATGACGAGATACGTCAGCTACATTTTGTATCACCGACAGAGGCTGAAAGTTCTTATTTTCAGCATAGTTGCTACCTCTGTGCCTTCTCTGGTATTCACGTGTTAGCACCTTCTGCGGTACAAGCTGTTGAGGCTGTTGATGAGGATAAGTTCCCAATTATGGAGTTCTACCTTAACAACTGTGACAGACTGGATATCCGTGGAGAGTTGAAGACCGACCTCCATCTGCTTGATGTAGGCAAACTCAACAGTTTACAAGCTGCTGAAGACTTTATAGCAAATTCAGAGTATCGAAGCTCCAAGACGGAGAACTGATATTCTTTAAATATATTCATTTACATGCAACAGAAGATTATCATTTTGGATTTCGGCTCACAAACGACCCAGCTTATAGGCCGTCGTGTGCGTGAGTTGGATACCTTCTGCGAGATCCTTCCTTACAACAAGTTCCCGAAGGACGACCCCTCTGTGATTGGTGTTATCCTTTCTGGTTCACCTTACTCCGTACATGATCCAGAGGCGTTTAAGGTAGATCTCAGTCAATTTATCGGTAAGATACCTGTCCTTGGCATCTGTTATGGGGCACAGTACATCTCTCATTCAAATGGAGGTAAGGTTGAGCAGACGGGTACACGTGAGTATGGTCGTGCCAACTTAGAGAGTATCGACCTTAACAATCGCCTTTTTGCAGGCTTTGAGAAAGGCTCGCAGGTATGGATGAGTCACGGTGATACGATTACAGCAATCCCAGAGGATTACGACATTATAGCTTCTACTGGTGATGTTAAGTATGCTGCTTTTGCATCAAAGACACAGCCTGTATGGGCAGTACAGTTCCACCCAGAGGTTTACCACTCATTGCAGGGTAAGCAGCTGTTGAAGAACTTCGTTGTGAATATCTGTGGCAGCAAGCAGGAGTGGAGTGCAGCTTCATTTGTAGAGAGTGCAGTTCAGGAGATTCGTGAGCAGGTGGGTAACGATCGTGTTATCCTTGGTCTTTCTGGTGGTGTTGACTCTTCTGTTTGTGCAGTATTGCTCAATAAGGCTATCGGCAAGAACCTTACTTGTATCTTCGTAGACCACGGTATGCTCCGTAAGAACGAGTTTACAAAGGTGATGGAAGCCTATAAGGGACTCGGACTGAACGTTATCGGCGTTGATGCATCAGAGCAGTTCTTTAAGGATTTAGCTGGTGTTACCGACCCAGAGCAGAAGCGTAAGATTATTGGTCGTGACTTCGTTGAGGTGTTTAACGCTGAGGCAAAGAAGATTACGGATGCGAAGTGGCTCGCACAGGGTACTATCTACCCAGACCGTATAGAGAGTCTTAGCATCACGGGTATGGTTATCAAGAGTCATCATAATGTAGGTGGACTTCCTGAGGAGATGCATCTTCAGCTTTGTGAACCGCTCCGCTGGCTCTTTAAGGACGAGGTTCGCCGTGTAGGTTATGAGCTTGGAATGCCAGAACGTCTTATCAAGCGCCATCCATTCCCAGGTCCTGGTCTTGCCGTTCGTATCTTAGGTGACATCACACGGGATAAGGTGCGTATCCTTCAAGATGCTGATGACATCTATATTGAGAAGATGCATAACTACACAATGCCAGATAGTACAAGTCTTTACGACCATGTTTGGCAGGCTGGTACAGTGTTGCTTTCTACCATTCGTTCCGTGGGAGTGATGGGTGATGAGCGTACCTACGAGCATCCTGTTGCTCTCCGTGCCGTTACATCAATGGATGCCATGACAGCAGACTGGGCCCACCTCCCTTACGATTTCATGGCAGATGTGTCTAATGAAATCATTCGCAAGGTGAAAGGAGTTAACCGCGTATGTTACGATATCTCCTCAAAACCACCTTCAACAATCGAGTGGGAGTAAGATAGAAAATAATCAAAATAAAAGGATAGGGGCGCAGTTGCGTCCCTATTTCTTTTTATACTACATTATATAAGGGTATGAACGACCAAAGAGAATGATGTTTAGAAAGGTTGATTTTATCGTTTATTACGTTGGTAATCAGTCTGTAAACTGATGTTGAGATTACAGGAAAATAATATAGCATACCCTTGACAGCGAATTTCTTTTCATGAAGAAAAATATTTTCAGTCGTGAAGAAAAATAATGTTTGTCGTGAAAAGAAACATTTCTTATCATGAAAATAATTCGGAGAGAACGTTTGGTTAGTTGAATGGCGAGTGAAAGTTATACTCTTTTGCAAGCTGTTTAGGCTATTAGAGAAGACCGATATAGGGACGTAACTGAGGTAGAAATGAAGTCTTTCGACGATATCAATGAGTAGAGATAAGCGTTAGGGCCAATAAAAAAGTCCGAAGACTCGTATTGAATCTTCGAACTGATTATGTCTGTTTATCAGATAGTTGCTTACTTGTTCTTCAGCAAGTCACGAATCTCAGAGAGAAGTTTCTCCTCGTTAGTTGGCTCTGGATCAGGTGCTGGAGCAGCTGGTTCCTCCTCTTTCTTCTTAGAAAGCTTGTTGATAGCCTTAACCATTAAGAACACACAGAAAGCAATGATGAAGAAATTAAGTAATGTCTGTAAGAAGTTACCATAGTTGATGGTAGCTGGTGCAGGAGCAGTCACACCAGGGATCTCTACTGCAGGCAGTGTCCATTTTAAGTCTGAGAAATTAACACCACCGATAAGCCATCCGATTGGAGGCATGATGATGTCGTCTACAATAGATGAAACAATCTTGCCGAATGCACCACCGATAATTACACCGACAGCCATATCAACTGCGTTACCCTTTACTGCGAATTCCTTGAATTCTTGAATAAGTTTGCTCATAATAAATGTTGTTGTTAATTTAATTGTTCGTCTTGCGTGCTAATACTAATACCCTTTCTTTTGTTATATAGACTTTGCAATCTTGGTTTAATGTATTGCATAGAATTGCCTATGTGTGCGAAATGAGTTATTTTTTATAATATTTAATACGCTAAGCGACTGCAAAAATAAAAAAAAAATTGTATCTTTGCAATCGTAAGATAGAAAATCTTCTATAAGGAGGTAAAAAGAAATTCGTTTTTATAAACTTTTATAAATAATTTAAAGTAAAATGGTAAATGTAGCTATTAACGGCTTTGGCCGTATTGGTCGTCTCGCATTCCGTCAGATGTTCGAGGCTGAAGGTTATGAGGTTGTTGCAATTAACGACTTGACAAGTCCTAAGATGCTTGCTCATTTGTTGAAGTATGATACTGCTCAGGGTGGCTTCGCTGGTAAGTTCGGTGAGGGTAAGCACACTGTAGAGGCTACTGAGGATTCTATCATCGTAGATGGTAAAGAGATCAAGATCTCTGCTGAGAAGGACGCTGCTAACTGCCCATGGGCTGCTAACAACGTAGACGTAGTTCTCGAGTGTACAGGTTTCTATACATCTAAGGAGAAGGCTTCTGCTCACCTACAGGCTGGTGCTAAGAAGGTAGTTATCTCTGCTCCTGCAGGTAACGACCTCCCAACAGTTGTGTTCAACACAAACCACAAGACTTTGAAGGCTGAGGATACAGTTATTTCTGCAGCTTCTTGTACAACAAACTGCTTGGCTCCTATGGCTGCTGCATTGAACGCATACGCTCCAATCCAGTCTGGTATCATGTCAACAATCCACGCTTACACTGGCGACCAGATGATTCTTGACGGTCCACAGCGCAAGGGTGACCTCCGTCGTTCACGTGCAGGTGCTTGCAACATCGTTCCTAACTCAACTGGTGCTGCTAAGGCTATCGGTCTCGTTATCCCAGAGTTGAACGGTAAGTTGATCGGTTCTGCACAGCGCGTTCCAACTCCAACAGGTTCTACAACTATCCTCGTTGCTGTTGTTAAGGGCAAGGATGTTACTGTTGAGGGTATCAACGCTGCTATGAAGGCTGCTTCAAACGAGAGCTTTGGTTATACTGAGGATCAGATCGTTTCATCTGATATCGTAGGTATGCGTTTCGGTTCTTTGTTCGATGCAACTCAGACTATGGTAAGCAAGATCAGCGATGACTGCTATCAGGTTCAGGTTGTTTCTTGGTACGACAATGAGAACTCTTACACTTCTCAGATGGTTCGTACAATCAAGTACTTCGCAGAGTTGAAGTAATACCAACCGAAAGGTCATCTGCAATCCTCTCTTGCGTAGAGAGTGATTGACGGATAAAATAATAGTCCCTGTCAGCTTGCTGGCAGGGATTTTTTTGTTATCTTTGTGACATGAAGAACGAGTTTACAGGTGAGAGTACTATTGTTGGCACTGCTTCCGACAAGCGTATGATAACCATTCTTGGACCTACAGCGTCGGGAAAGACCGACCTTGCTGCGCATTTAGCAGCTCGGCTCAATGCTGAAATTATCAGTGCTGACAGTCGTCAGGTCTATCGTGGCATGGATATTGGTACAGGCAAAGACTTGGCTGATTACACGGTTGCAGGACAGGCAATACCTTATCACCTTATAGATATATGTGAACCAGGAACGAAGTATAATCTCTTTCGCTATCAGCAGGATTTCCTTGATAGTTATGAGGATATACGGAGTAGGGGAGTGCTGCCCATTCTCTGTGGTGGTACTGGCCTTTATATTGAAGCAGTACTGAAGGGGTATAGTCTGTCACCAGTGCCTCAGAATCCTGAACTCCGTAAAGCGTTAGAAGACAAGACACTTGAGGAGCTGACCACGATGTTAGTTGAGTTGAAGGAAAAGAATCATTCTGTCATGCACAATAAGACGGATGTAGACTCCTGTCAGCGTGCTATTCGTGCGATTGAGATAGAGACCTATAATCTAACTAAGCCAACGGAGGAACGACAATGTCCACCAATAGACTCATTAATAATAGGTGTAGACATCGACCGTGAGGCACGAAGAAAGAAGATAACCACCCGTCTGAAAGCTCGTCTTAAAGAGGGAATGGTTGACGAGATAGAAGGATTACTAAAGCAGGGCATACCTGCTGACGACCTTATCTATTATGGTTTGGAATATAAGTATGTGACAGAATATCTCATAGGGAGGCTGTCTTACAACGAAATGTTCCGACAGTTAGAGATAGCCATACATCAGTTTGCTAAACGACAGATGACGTGGTTTCGTGGTATGGAGCGTCGTGGATTTACAATCCATTGGGTCAATGCTGCGCAAAAGATGGAAGATAAAGTAGAAGAAATTATAAAGTTATGGTAGAGGAAGGAAGATGGGGGATTATTTATTGCCCTAAAAACGGATTGCTTAGTAGCCCAGAAAAACGCTGGGAACATACTGAACGCTGTCTACTATCGCATGGTATAGAGTTTGATATGGTGCAGAGTGAGAACCCACGAAGCGTAGATCGGTTGGTGCGTATGCTGGTTAGTAATGGCTACAAAACTATTATCATCTATGGTGGAGACTCAGCATTGAATGATGCGGTCAACTATCTCATGCTTTTAGAGCCAGAAGAGCGGGATAAGATCACGTTGGGTGTTATCCCGAATGGTGTGTTGAACGACTTTGCCCACTTTTGGGGTTTTGACGAGTCACACGTGGAGCAGACGATTAAGTGGCTCAAGCAGAAGCGTGTAAGACGAGTGGATATTGGCTGTATTCGCTATGAGAATAAGAAGAATGAGCGTTGTCGTCGATATTTCCTCAACTGTGTGAACATAGGTATGGTGGCTAATATCATGAGTATGCGTCGTCGTATGCGCCATCTCTTTGTGTCGCGTACAATCTCCTTCATCCTTTCTTGCATCCTACTTCTCTTCCAACGAATTGATTATCTGATGTCGTTAAAGATTAATACGGATGCTATCAAGCAACGACTGATGACAGTCTGCATAGGAAATGCCCAAGGATATGGACAGACACCGAATGCTGTCCCTTATAATGGGTTGCTCGATGTCTCCATTGTATCGCAACCAAAGATGTGGCAAGCAATAGAGGGTATGTATCTCTTGTTGAGGGATAAGATACTAAATCATCGTAATGTCTTACCTTATCGTACGCAGGAGTTGAGCGTACAGTTATCGGAACACACACCAGTAAGTGTTGACGGACGACTATTGAATGGTACTCCTGTCGGCACATTCACGATTGGCGTAGAAAAAGAAGTTATCAATTTCCTCATTCCAGATTAGTCTTTTGAGGGGCTACTGGGTTGTTGAGGGCTTTCGTACTACAGATTGTTTCTCCCGTAGGGCGGCTCCGTCTGTGACGAATTATCCGCGATATACCGTGAGAGATAATCGCTGAGAAGGCTCTATAAGAATACTGATAGAGGGAGAAAGAATACTAAGCATATTGGAAGAAATTGTAAGAATATTTCAGTAATTGTGCTCCTCTCTATTTGGAAAGGGGCCGAGTAAGAGAATAGAATATGCCCTTCTACGTTCAAGAACACGCCCTTCTTGCATGTAGAAGAGCCTTTTCTTGATGCAAGAAAGGCATACTCTATAATTCAGCTTGTAATGTGCTGGTTTATTGCAGGTTATAAACTTTGTTTTAAGAAAGTTTCGGCTGCTTTGTAGAGGGAGCTTGGTTGATTGTGTTGTAAATATATTTCACTGTTCTAATAGCTCTTCTGATGTGTGGATTGGAATGTTTATTGTTCTGCTGAAATATGGAGTGATAAACTAAAACTCTTATATCATAAGGCACACAGAGTTACGGAGAGGACAGAGGTAAACGCAATAACACGGAGGTGCCGATGGCACAAAGAGCAACGGAGGTGTAGTGTATAGATTTCTGATAACTTTTGAAATAAATGCTCTGGGTATAGAATCTCTAAAAAACAGGCAACCTATCTCCGTCACTCCACGCACCGACGGTGCCTCCGTGACTACCGATGATGTGTTTTGATACCCCTCCGTATTCTCCATTTCTCTGTGTGACATTTTGTTAGAGACCTAAGTTTAGGCGAATCATTATCATTCCAAAAATCTGAAGAACCATGTTTATCACATCACTTGAAAAGAGGAATGAGTGAGTGGGAGGCTTCTGTACAACAGGTGTGGATGGTTTACATACATGACACAGGGGTGTGGCGTTGATGCAGTTAAGTAGTGATTATTCTACAATCTACTATTGTGACTCATGCAGTCTTTTGTTATTTAAAATCTTATACAATACCCTAAGCGAATAAGGTTTACTTGTTGGAGCGTGATGGTATTTGTCAATGCGATAGGAGATGGTCTAATTAGTCTAAATCCATTCAAGCCCAGAAGAACTGGTTGATAGCAAAAATAATGTTGCTGTCATTCCTGTCATACTTAGTAAGAGGCTAACAGGTTAGTTGTCAATGAGTTCTATGGAAATGTTAAAATGACAGCAAAATGAAAATAAAAAAAACTTGTTATTTGCGTAGTTTTATTCTTCAAATACCGTAAAGTTTAATCACTCCAAAACATAGGAAACAACTAATATTTCCAGAGAGAATAATGGGCAGCAAACAAGAGGAAGATTTTATCGAACATTAATAATTGAAAATATTATCTTACTTTATGGTGTCATTATGAAAAATATTTGTATCTTTGGAGTGCCGAACGGCAAAGTCTGTAAAGGCTTCTACCAAAGGACAATTAAAAACCAAACAATAAACCTTAAAAGACATGAGCTACTTAAAATTTGAAAAAGCTCTGATGACCAATCTTCAAGATTCGCTTCCCAGAGAGTTATTGCGAACAAATCGCTCTGGTGCCTACTCTTGTTCGACGATTGTTGATTGTAACACACGCAAGTACCATGGCCTGCTTGTAGTACCAGTTCCTGAATTGGACGATGAGAACCATGTACTTCTTAGTTCTCTCGACCCTACCGTCATTCAGCATGGTGCCGCTTTCAATTTGGGTTTGCATAAGTATCAGGGCAATAACTTTAGTCCGCAAGGGCATAAGTATATCCGTGAGTTCGACTGTGATACTGTGCCTACTACGCTTTATAGAGTAGGTGGTGTCTTGTTAAAAAAAGAGGTTGTCTTTCAGCATTATGAAGACCGTATCTTAATTCGTTATACCTTATTAGAGGCACATTCAAAGACTACCTTGCAGTTCCGTCCATTCCTTGCGTTCCGCAGTGTGCGCCAGTTTACCCACGAGAATGGTGCTGCCAACCGTTCGTATGAGGTTGTCGACAATGGAATCAGCACTTGTATGTATGCTGGTTATCCATCGCTTTATATGCAGTTCTCTAAGAAGAATGAGTTTCACTTTGAACCTTACTGGTATCGTGGATTGGAATATCCGAAGGAGCAGGAGCGTGGTTACGCTTCTAATGAGGACCTTTATGTCCCTGGCTACTTTGAGATGAATATCAGTAAAGGTGAGAGTATTGTCTTTGCAGCATCTACAGCAGCGTGTCGCCCATCAACGCTGAAGAGTCTGTTTGATAAGGAGGTGGAGTCTCGTAGTCCACGTGATAATTTCTTCCATTGCCTTGTCAATGCTGCCCATCAGTTCCATAACCGTTCGAAGAAAGATGAACGTTACATCCTTGCTGGTTATCCTTGGTTTAAGTGTCGTGCTCGCGACCAGTTCATTGCTTTACCTGGACTGACCTTGAGTATCGAAGAACAAGATTACTTCGAACTCGTGATGCAGACGGCAGCAAAGGGCTTACGTGAGTTTATGGAAGATAAACCACTCAGCGTGGAGATATACGAGATGGATAAACCTGATGTTCCGCTCTGGTGTGTATGGGCAATACAACAGTATGCTAAGGAAGCTGGCAAGGTGCGTTGTAGAGAACTATACATGGATTTGATACGTGATATTGTTGATTATCTTCTTGCAAGTAAGCACCCTAACCTCACTTTAGACGAGAATGGATTGCTTTATGCAGATGCGAAAGGAGAAGCGATAACATGGATGAACTCCATGAACAATGGTCAGCCGGTTGTTCCTCGCTCTGGATATATCGTTGAGTTTAATGCTCTTTGGTATAACACGCTGCGTTTTACGGCCTCTATGGAGAGGGAATGTGGCAATGAAGAGCGTGCAATAGAGTTAGAGGCACTTGCTGAGAAATGTAAGGCTTCATTCGTTGAGATATTCCTCAATGAATATGGCTACCTTTATGATTATGTTGATGGTAAGATGATAGACTGGAGTGTACGCCCTAATATGGTGTTCGCTGTGGCACTTGACTATTCTCCACTTGACCAGAAGCAGAAGAGAGGAGTGTTAGATGTTTGTACACGAGAGTTGCTTACGCCAAAGGGATTGCGTTCGCTTTCTCCAAAGAGTGGTGGATACAACCCGATGTACACGGGTCCACAGAGTCAGCGTGACCTTGCTTATCATCAAGGGACAGCTTGGCCGTGGTTGGGTGGTTTCTATCTTGAAGCCTGCTTGAAGCTTTACAAGCAGACACGTCTGAGCTTCGTAGAACGCCAGTTGGTAGGTTATGAAGACGAGATGATTAACCATTGTCTCAGTACACTACCTGAGCTCTTCGATGGCAATCCACCATTTAATGGGCGTGGAGCAATCTCCTTTGCCATGAACGTAGCCGAAGTGCTTCGTACGTTAGAATTACTTGAGAAGTTTAAGTTTTAAGAGGAGGAACCAGTATGAAAGTTTTAATGTTTGGATGGGAGTATCCTCCTCATGTATATGGCGGTTTAGCAACTGCTAATTTTGGTATTTCAGAAGGTCTGCATGCGCAGGGCGATGTTGAGACTATCCTCTGCTTGCCACATCCTTTTGGTGATGAAGACCATACCTACGCTGAGATTGTGGCAATGAATCATGTGCCAATCGCTTATCGTGAACTTGGCTATGATTATGTGAAGGAACGTCTTGGTAATATTATGTCGCCAGAACTTTACTTCAAGTTGCGTGAGCACATCTATGCCGATTTCAATTATATGAACGTCAACGACCTTGGTGCAATGGATTTTGCGGGAGGTTATCCTGCTAATCTACATGAAGAGATTAATAATTATTCGATTATTGCTGGTGTCGTTGCACGTACATACGATTTCGATATTATCCATGCACACGACTGGTTGACATATCCTGCAGGTATTCATGCTAAGCGTGTGTCTGGTAAACCATTGTGTATTCATGTGCATGCAACCGATTTCGACCGTTCACGTGGTAAGGTTAATCCTACTGTTTATGGTATCGAGAAGGATGGTATGGACAATGCTGATTGCATCATGTGTGTATCTGAACTTACACGGCAGACCGTTATCAATCAGTACTATCAGGACCCACGCAAAGTGTTTACGGTTCATAATGCCGTTTACCCTTTGCCACAGGAGATAGTAGACATTCCACGTCCTGACCATAAGGGAAAGGAGAAGATTGTTACTTTCCTTGGTCGTCTGACGATGCAGAAAGGTCCAGAATACTTTGTTGAGGCTGCCAATATGGTGCTTCATCGTACACGTAACGTTCGTTTCTGTATGGCTGGTTCAGGCGATATGATGGACCAGATGATTTATCTGGCTGCTGAAAGAGGTATTGCCGACCGCTTCCATTTCCCTGGTTTTATGCGTGGAAAGGAGGTTTACGAGTGTCTGAAAGCATCTGATGTCTATGTTATGCCGTCAGTCAGTGAGCCTTTCGGTATCTCTCCTTTGGAGGCTATGCAATGTGGTACACCAAGTATTATCTCTAAGCAGAGTGGCTGTGCCGAGATTCTCAACAATTGTATTAAGGTTGACTATTGGGATATTCATGCGCTCGCTGATGCTATCTACTCCATTTGTCATAATGAGAGTCTCTTCGATTACCTTGCTGAAGAGGGTAAGAAAGAGGTTGACCAGATAACATGGGAGAAGGTTGGTGCATGGATTCGTGAACTTTATCTTCGTACTTTGGGCTGGCAATAGCGGTCATGAGAGAACTAATAACCTTTTAAAACTAAAACAAAAAAGATAATGAAAACAATCTGTTTATATTTCGAGATACATCAGGTGATTCACCTGAAACGCTACCGCTTCTTTGATATTGGTACCGACCATTATTATTATGACGATTTCGAGAACGAACGCTCAGTATCGGAAATCGCTGAGAGAAGCTATATGCCTGCATTGGACACGCTGCTGCAGATGATTAAAGACAATGGGAAAGCATTTAAGGTGGCCTTCTCTCTGTCGGGTGTGGGTATTGAACAACTTGAGATGCATGCTCCACAAGTGCTTGAGAAATTGCAGGAACTGAACAATACGGGCTGTGTGGAGTTTCTTGCTGAGCCTTATTCCCATGGTTTAGCATCATTGGCTAACGAGGAGAGCTTTAAGTCTGAAGTGAAACGGCAGGCCCAGAAGATTAAGGAATACTTTGGTCAGACTCCAAAGGTGTTGCGTAACTCTTCACTCATCTATAGTGACGAGATTGGTTTGATAGCTTCTCAGATGGGCTTCAAGGGAATGTTGACAGAGGGTGCAAAGCATGTCTTGGGTTGGAAGAGTCCACATTATGTATATAACTGTGCCCTTGCTCCTAACCTAAAACTCCTGTTGCGTGATGTGAGATTGAGCGATGATATATCATTACGCTTTAATAACTCAGACTGGGAGGGGTATCCTTTGTTTGCTGATACATATATGGCAGAGATTGTCGCACTCCCAAATGAAGAGCAAGTGATTGGTATCTTCATGAACCTTTCAGCCCTCGGTATCGAACAGCCATTGTCAAGTAATATCCTTGAGTTCTTTAAGGCGTTACCTGCTTGTGCTAAGCAACAGGGTATTACCTTCTCTACTCCAACAGAGATTTGCATGAAGTTGAAGAGTGTTGATAGCCTTTATGTGCCTGACACATTGAGTTGGATGGATGAAGAACGTGATGTCAGCACATGGTTGGGTAACCCTATGCAGCGTGAAGCGTTCAATAAGTTGTATAGTATTGCCGACCGTGTACGTATTGCTAACGACCCACGTATCAATCAGGATTGGGACTATCTGCAGGCAAGTGACAACTTCCGCTTTATGTCGACCAAGCCTTCACGTGTTGGTATGGACCGTGGTATCTATGACAGTCCATTTGATGCATTCACTAACTATATGAATATTCTCGGTGACTTCCTAAACCGTGTCAATACTCTTTACCCTGCTGAGATAGACAATGAGGAGTTGAATGGATTGCTAACTACTATCCGCAACCAGGGTGATGAGATTGAAATGAGAACGAATGATATTAGTAATCTTCAAGCAAAGGTTGAGAAATTGGAGGAAGAAGGTGACAAACTTCGTGCACAGTTAGAGAAGAAATCGCCTGCCAAGAAGGCTGCTACATCTAAAGCTACAGCTAAGAAGCCTGCTAAGAAAGCTCCTGCTAAGAAGGCCGCTTCGCCTGTTAAGGAAGAAACTAAGGCTAAGTAAGACTTTTATATAATATACATATAACGCTCATATAGCATGCGGTCTCATTTATCCGCCATGTTATATGAGCGTTTCTCTCTCACAGAACACACTGTTCGAACAGAAGCCTTTCTACGAACAGGGGAAACCCACAAACGCCGGCAAGTGGCGACAGATATCACAGAACGTTACTGCCAACGTTAGCTGGAGGGCTCTGTGTCATCGGTAGACTTAATGTCTCTGTGCCTTCTGTTTGCCTCTGTATCTTTATGTCTATATACGTTCTTTCTACTAAATAATGCCTGTTTATTCTCCTGTTAATTTAATAATTTTAGTTTATTCTATAATTTTTCTGTAGTTTTCTTTGCTGTTTTAATATCTTTTATTACTTTTGCAGCCGAAACAGAGAATAACGACAATGATTCAGATAATAAATATTAAAACCACAACGAACAGCGCCTTTTACAATAAAGGAGTTGTTTCTGTCGTGCCTGTAGCTGAATCATTAAGTACTGAGAGTAAAAAAGATGAAAGAAATATTGCAAATTATTTGGTAGTTCCAAATATTTGTATACTCTCTCTCTCTCTCTCTCTCTCTCTCT
>ERZ773250.1212-NODE-1212-length-13203-cov-12.691284_pt1 | contig 13203 bp, 8 predicted proteins | sample MGYA00511258_ERZ773250 | MGnify/ENA primary metagenome ERZ773250 (study PRJEB29015, sample SAMEA2738164) | human oral metagenome | biome: human oral; feature: human-associated habitat; material: saliva | place: China | collected 2187 ... | reverse complement strand
TCGTCATCAACCCCGAGTCGATCAACGAGCTCTACGACCTGCGCCTGGATCCGGCGGAGATGAACAACGTCTACACCGTGCCCGTGTACGACGAAATCCGCAGGGAGCTGGCCACAAACCTCTACCTGCAGCTGCGCAAGCGCGGAGACCATTCCTTCGCCAAGTGGATGGCGGCAATGACGGACTTCGACATCCCACTGGTCAACACGGCTCGCTCCGACCTCGACGAGGTCACGAGCGACTAGACGCGCGGCGGCGGAAGGGACTCCAGACTTCCGCCACCGCGATACCCACGCAGAAGACGTCACCCACGAGACACGCTCAGTGACGCGTATCACAAAAAATAACGAGGCCGTGGCGGGGCACCGCTCACGGCACACACCCGGGAAGGACGGACATGCACTACCCCACGCGCCACCCCCTCCCCACCCTCGAGGACTGCATCGTCGCCCACCTCTCCCTCTCCCCGTCGACGCGTTCGCAGCTCTGCGAGGCGCTGGACACCTCCCGCACGAACCTCGGCCGCGCCCTCACCACCCTCCTCGACGAAGGATCGGTCGTGCCCGTCCGCTCCAACGCGCCCGGGCGCGGTCGCCCCACTCAGCTCCTGACCCTCAACGCATCCGCCGCCCACGCGGTCGGCCTCCTAGTCACACGCACATCCTGCGCCGCCGTCATGCTCAGCCGCTCCGGCACCGTCCTGGCCGCCGCCCACATCGTCTCCCCCGCATCCCCGACGCTCCTGGAGTGCCTCGAACAGACCTGCGAGGCACTGTCTGCGAGCGCCACCTCCCAGGGGATCGACGTGCGCCTGTCGGGCGGCGTGGGAGGCTGCGTCGTCTCCGATTTTCGCCTGGTAGGCGGGGCGAGAGGATTGGCCGGTGAACTGGGACATATCACGGTGGCGGGAAACGACGCACTGTGCGGGTGCAGAAAGCGCGGCTGCGTGGAGACGCTCGCGTCGGTGCCTGCCCTATGCGAGCGAGCGGGGGCGCGCGATCTGAGGGAACTGCGCGCGGCTGTGCACGCCGACGATGAGCATGCGCTGGCAGCCTTGGAGGGAGCCGCACGGGCGATCGGATACGTGCTCGGGTCGGCGGCGTTACTCATCAATCCGAAAGCAATCATCGTAGCGGGCGAGATCGTGGACACTTTCCCCCAGATCAAGGAGGACATAGCCGCCCACATGCGCGCGGAACTCCTTCCCGTCATGGAGTGGGACATCGACGTGGTCGCGGCCTCGCTAGGACCGCTCGGGGCCGCCCAGGGCTGTGCCTACATCGCGGCGCATCCTCCCGCTGAGGAGGAACCCGACCGCGAGCGCGCGTCTCACCGGGGAGGGGCCACGGCCTCGCCTGGGGTGGGGGTGCGCGCTGGGGGTGAGCGTTCGTGAGTGCCCAGATCCCCTTTTCTGTGGTGACGAAGCCGACGGGTGCGGCATGTAACCTGGACTGCCAGTATTGCTTTTTCCTGTCCAAGGAGTTGCTCTACGATGCGGCGGCGCAGACCATGTCGGAGGAGACGCTGGAGCGCTACGTGCAGTCGTTCCTCGGGTCAAGTCCCGACGGCGAGGTGACGATGCTGTGGCAGGGCGGGGAGCCGACCCTGCGCGGCCTGAGCTTTTTCGAGCGCCTCGTGGAGCTGTGTGAGCGCTACCGTCGCCCCACCCAGCGTGTGCGTCATGCCCTGCAGACGAACGGGACGCTGGTGAGCGATGAGTGGGCGTGTTTTTTCGCTGACCACAAGTTTCTCGTGGGAGTTTCCATCGACGGACCCGCTCACATGCACGACGCTTACCGGCTGAACCGTGGTGGGCGCGGCACCCACGCGATGGTTGTGCGCGGCTGGGAGGCTCTGGCCCGCGCGGGCGTGGAGACGAACATCCTGTGCACGGTCAACGCCGCGAACGAGGAGCACGGGGCGCAGGTGTATCGCTACTTCCGTGACGAGCTTGGGGCTCGCTACCTGCAGTTCATTCCCATTGTTGAGCGTGTGCGCACCGCCGACCTGGCTCAGGCTGAGCGCGGCTGGCGCTCCGGGACCTCGGCGCTCCTGTATCGACAGGACGGTGACTGCGTGACGAGCCGCTCCACGTCCCCCGCTTCCTACGGGCGTTTCCTGTGCGAGGTGTTCGACCAGTGGCTGGCCTCCGACGTTGGTGAGGTCTTCATTCAGGACGTGGATTCGACGCTGTCGGCTATGTTCGGGTCGGCGTCGGTGTGTGTGCACGCGCCGGTGTGTGGGGCGAATATGGCGATGGAGTTTAACGGTGACGTGTACGCCTGCGATCACTGGGTGGAGCCGGACTGGTTGGTCGGCTCGATCACCTCCTCGTCGCTGTCGCAGCTGGCCGCCTCCGATAAGATGCGCGACTTCGCGCGCCTCAAGCCCGACCTGGACGAGGAGTGCCGCGCGTGTGCGTACCTGCGCCTGTGCTGGGGCGGGTGTCCGAAAGACCGTTTCGTGCGCCGGGGCGAGCGCGCGCACAACTACCTGTGCGAGGGCTACCGCACCTTCTACGAGCATGCCACCCCCGCCCTGCACGCCATCGGCATGCTCATCGCAGCGGGCAGGCAGGCCAGCGACATCATGGACCCCGCGCTCGCGGCCTCCCTGGGGGTCCGTCCTCCCACGCCTGCACCCGGGCAGGGGATCCGATGATCCTTCACGCCCTCCTCATCGGCGCGCTCGTCGGCGTCGTTGTCGGCTCACTCGGCGCGGGAGGTGGCATTGTCTCCGTCCTCATTCTCGTTTATGTCCTCGGCCAAGCCCCGCACCAGGCCACGGGCTTGTCTCTTATCATCGTGGGACTGACGGCCGCCGTCTCCCTGGCCACGCGCGCTCGCAGCGGGAGCGTCGCGTGGCGTGAGGGACCGACCTTCGCGCTCGCTGGCCTCGTGGGCACATGGGCGGGTTCGACGCTCGGCCCGCTCATCAGCGCGCGCCCTTATGCTCTCCTTCTGCGCTCTCCTGGCAGCGGTCGCGGTCTTCATGGTCCGTTCGCAGCTGCGTCCCATGGATTCGTCATCGCACGAGGCCGGGGCACAGCTGCGTGATCAACGCTCGCGTAACGGGCGCGTGAGACTTGGATCGTCTCGCGCGCCCGCTTCACTCAACTGGCACTCGTATCGCTGTTCTCGCCGGTCGTATCCTGACGACTGCCGCGGAAGCTGCCGGGGCCTCGTCCGCCCTCCGGCGGAGGACCGGGCCGTCTGCTTCCGGTATCCCCCTGCTGCGAACCGAACCCCTGCTGGTCATTGCCACGATCCTGCTGATCGTTACCGGAACCTTGCTGGCCATCAGCGGGCCCTTGCTGATCGTTCTCAGGGTCCTGACCGTGACCCGGACCGAAGTCATCGCCCTCAGTCCCGCCGCCTTGGTCGTTGGCACAGTCCTCGTATCCCTGTTCGTAGTAGTCCTGTCCATCCCCCATCACGGTGGCGTGAGTGATGATACCCGCGCCAAAGCCGACGGAGAGGATAGCGGCGGCTGCTCCGGCGATAGCCGCGCGCTTGCCCCACGAGGTCTTCTTCGACGCAGGCTCACTCACCTGCGCAGCGGGTGCCACGGCCTCGTCACCCTCCTGTTCGTCGGCAGACGACCGCGCAACAGACTCCAGAGGCATACCAGCAAACGCATTGGCGCTCTCCTGATGAGTGATGGGAGGCATCTGCGCCGTTTCTACCTGAGGCACGTGGGTGGGGAGAACCTCTGTCTGCTCTGCTGCTTGCTCACCCGACCGGGACAGAATCGAGGTGCGCTCCGTGTCACCCACCAGGTTCTTGTTGACGTCCGACATGAAGGACGCTCCTTTCTGTTCATCAATGCATCATTGCCTCGCAGCCTAGAGACCACTCATGAGGGGACGTTGTGGCGAAACTGTGAACAACCTATGAACGTTTAGGCCCTATCGATCACTGAATGAAGTGTGCTTTGTGTGGCCACGGTCTCCACGAACGGCACGCGCACCGCTCGCCGCGGACCAACCCACCCCGGCCTCGTCCCACCGTCTACGCCTCGGGGGCGTTCCTTGCCACGAGAGTGTTCGTCGCCTGAGCCACCGGGCGCACGATCATCGAGTCAATATTGACGTGGGACGGGCGCTCCAGGGTCCACACAATCACCTCGGCGATGTCCTCGGCGACGAGCGGGGCAGCAACCCCCTCATAGACGCGGTCGGCCGCCTCCCGGGAGCCCAGGCGGTTGAGAGAAAACTCCTCGGTGCGCACCATGCCGGGCGCGATCTCGATGATGCGCACGGGCTCGCCCACCAGCTCCTGGCGCAGGGTATTGGCAATAATGCGCTCGGCGTGCTTGGCGGCCACGTAGCCACCGCCACCCGGATACGTATCGTGGGCGGCAGTCGAGGTCAGGAACACGAGGTCTCCCCCACGCTCGCGCATACCCGGCAGGAAAGCGCGCGAGCAGTGCAGGGCGGTCAGCACGTTACGGTCGAACATCGCACTCCACCCGGCAGGGTCACTGTCGGCGACGCTGTCCGCACCGATAGCTCCACCGGCGTTGTTCACCAGCGCATCCACGGGCCCACCCTCCAGGACGCGGGCGGCCATCTCCTCCACCTGTGCCTCATCGCTCAGGTCAGCCGCCCAGTACTCGCAACCGATCTCGGCGGCGAGAGCCTCCAGGCGCTCGCGGCGACGGGCCACCGCAACGACCCTCCACCCCCGCTTCGCCAACAGGCGGGCGGTAGCCTGCCCAATTCCGCTAGAGGCTCCAGTGACGACGACGCGGCGAGAGATGCTCATGAGCACACAGTAATATCCCCGGGCACGCATCGTCGTGCGCGCCCGGGGATATTCGCTCGTGTCTCAGCCGTTGGGCAGACCGTAAGCCTTGTGAATCAGCCAGATCGGGTGAACGACATTCGCACCCGTGGCCGTACGCAGCTGCCAACGACACGTCTCCGTGTCGCATGCCGCCAGCTCGGCGTTGACCTGCTTGATGAAGTCGAAGACAGGAGCGCCCACGGCCTGGGCGATTGCGTACTTCTCCTTCTTCATGCCGTACGTGCCCGCGATGCCACAGCAAGGCTGCTCGGAATCCTTGACGGTCACGCCGGGAATCAAACTCATGAGCTCAATGGCCGGCTTGCCCAGGCCCTGAGACTTGACCTGGCAGGGCGCGTGGTACGGGATAGTGACGTCGATGCGCTGGAAGTTCGTGTCCAGCTCACCCTTGTCATACAGGTGCAGCAAGAACTCGCTGATGTCCCACATGCGGCTACCCACATCGGTCAGCTCGGGCGTGTCCATCTCCAAGATCTCGTGTGCCTCGTGACGCAGCATGCCCGCGCACGAACCGGACGCGGAAATGATCGGGGCGTCACGGTTCACGCTACGCAGGTCGTTGGTCAGCTTCGAGACGTACTTGCGCGCGTCCTTGTAGAGGCCGTTGGACTGCAGCGCCAGACCGCAGCAGCCGTGCTTGGGGACCAAGACCTCATACCCCAGGTGCTCAAGCACCATGACCGAATGAATGGAGGTCTCGACCTCGAAATACTGGCCGGCGCATCCGTGGAAGAAGATCACCTGGCCACGCGTGCCCGAGCCGGGCAGCGGCGTGTGCTTCTTGAACCAGGACTCGAAGGTACGCCCGTAGGCGCGCGGCATGGGAGCCGAGCGATGCACACCAATAACAGCCTCCATCGCCACGCGGATCGGCCTGACATCCAGCGCCCAGTTCGCAATCGGGGCGACCGGGGTCATCATGGTGCCGATCAGCGACGTACGGCCGATGAGGCGGTCACGCAACGGAATGCCATGCGCTTCCTTCATCGCGGTGCGACGGTGATGAATAATCTCAGTGACCTTCACGCCTTGGGGGCACACGAGCGAGCAGGTGCCGCACGACGAGCAGTAGTCGATGGACTTATCCACCATCTGCCCGTCCTTGCGGAAGCGCTCGGCCTGCGGGCCGGAGTACTTCGGGCCACCGAACAGGTCAGTGACGCGCATGACGGGGCACTGCGTCTCGCAGATCGTGCACTTGACGCAGGCGTCCAGGCTGGCACGCAGCGCCGCGTCACCCTCCAGGGAGAACACGTCGGTTTCCTCCACGCCCGGTCCCATCAGCCTTGACATTTCCAGGGTCATTTCAGCTCCTCCACGATTGCGTCGACGGCGGCCAGAGCGCTGGCCAGCGCGATACCTTCACCGCTCTTTTCACGCCAGCGGGTGGCACCGGCCAGGTTGCCACCCGCAGCAAACAGGTTGGTGTACACGGGCGTGCCGTTGTCATCGACGACGCGCATGGAGTCATCGACGGCCAGGCCTGCCAGGAACAGGGGCTGCTCGTCGCCCCAGAAATCGGCGTGCAGCAGCTGGCCGGCGGGTCCCATGACGGGCAGGCCGCACACGGTATCGGACACAGCACCGTAAGAATCTATCTCGAGGGCACCGGACTCGAAGCCGCCCGCCGCCAGGATCACAGCGCGCGTCTCGACGCGTGTGGGGCGTCCAGCGCTGGCGTAGTTGACGGCCTGGATGCGCCCATCCGCGGCGTGAATCGCTGTGAGGGGCGAACCGAGGATGACACGCGCCTTGGCGGAAGCCATACGGGTCAGCTGCGCGTTCAAGCGCATGCCGGGAATCGACGGGGGCTGGATCGGGATCTCGAAGACCGGGTGACCGAGCTTGTCGGCCAGATCGCGCCACGCGTTCGGATCGTCGAGGCCGAGCACGGCGGGCAGGCCAACGATTTCGCCGTCCTGAAGGAGGGGACGGATCTGGGCGGCCAGGCGCGCGCGGTTCTCCTCGTGGTCAAGGCTGCGAGCGTGCACTGTGCCCACGGAGTCGATCTCACCGTCACGCACGACGTAGTCGACGCTCAGGGCACGCGCAGTGATCGTCTTGCCGTCGGGGCCGGTCTGACACGACAGGTTCTCGGCGACGAGGCTGGGGTAGAAGTCCTTGAGTCGTTTCAGTCCCACGATGGCGTAGCGGGCGCCCGCCTGAGGGATACCGGCCTCCATGGAGGGCGGGATCAAGCAGGTGGGGCGCAGCGCGCCGACGCCAGTGGGGATACGCACGTTGCGCGTCTCATCGCCGATGAGGGCGTCCGGGCCAACCGTGTCGCGCAGCCACGCGACGGATGCACCGACGTAAGCCGGGGTGACGTGCGCGTAGGGGTGCGTGGGACGCGAGGCGACGTGGGCTTCCAGCGCCTCGAGAGGCTTGTCAATCAGGTCGGGGCCGTAGCCGAGGATATCGACCGTGCCCGTGCCGAGCTGAATACCGCCCACACCCTTGGTGATGAGGGTGACACTCAGGCCCGCATCGGCCGCCTTGATCGCGGCGGACAGACCGGCCAGGCCGGCACCGATAACAACGACGTCTCTCATCGAACGACCTCTTCCTTGGCTGCGGGCAGGTGCTCAACGTCGAGCGTGCCCTCGTGGATCCATGCATCGAGAACAGCCTGCCTGGCCTGCTTTCCGTACAGGATGGGCCACAGGCCGATCCAGCGGTTCTTCAAGAACAGGCGAAGCAGCCCGTTGGCGCGCATCGAGTCGATATCACCGCGCTCGTGCGCGATGCCCGCGGCGCGCTGGGAGCAGAAGCCGCCCTGGCACGGCCCCATGCCCAGGCGCATCTGGCGACGCACGTCGTCCAACTGGCCCTTGGGCAGCGTGTCCATGACGTTTTCGAGCATGGCGCGGGTGGCCATCTCGCACTCGCAGATGATCTGCTCGTGCGTGGGTCCCTCGTTACGGGACTCGACGTTCTCGAGGCGGTGGCCGATCGTGTAGAGGCGCGCTTCCTTGGCAGGGGGGACGGCCTCGTCAGCGGTCTTACACGGGCGGGTCTCCCCCATCTCGGTGCACATGATGTCGACGATGCGCTCGGCCATGAGGCGGTAGGTAGTGAGCTTGCCGCCCGCGATGGTGAGCATGCCGTAGATGCCGTCTCGCGAGTTGTGGTCGATGATGCTCATGCCACGCGCCATGTGGCGGGTGTCAGTCTCCGACACACGAGAGTCCTTGATGAGGGGGCGAGCACCCGCCCACGCGTGCACCGCCCGGGCCTTGCGGAAGCCGGGAATCATGGCTTCACCGGAGTCGAGCATCTGCTGGACCTGGTCGGCGGGGATCGGCAGGTTGTCAGCGTCGTCGGACTTGAGGTCCGTCGTGCCGATGATGCACACCGTGTGGTCGGGCACCAGGATGTCACCGTCGGCGGGCCACACGCAGCGGTTGATGACCGAGTGAGTAAGGCGGTGGTTCATGGCGATCATGATGCCGGCACCGGCGACAACGTCGACGCCGTGGCAGTCGGCCAAGCCAGCGATCTTTCCAGCCCATGGGCCGCCACAGTTCAGGACGAATCCGCATTCGATGCGCACGTCTTCGCCGCCGCGCTCATCACGAACGATGACGGCACAAATGCGCTCGCCGTCGCGCTCAATATTGGTGACGCGGTGGTAGGTCAGGATCTGGGCACCGTAGGCCTGCGCGGAGCGGATAGCTCCCCAGGTCATCTGCCAGCCGTCGACCGTTCCGTCTTCGACTGCGAACGCGCGCTTGATGCGTGGGTCTAGACGGGGTTCGCGGCGTAGGGCCTCGGCGATGGAGATTTCCTCTGCCGGCACCTTTGCAGCGGCAGCACGGGCCAGGAACTGGTCCGCGTAATCTTCATCGTCGCGAGCGGTCACCACGAAGAGGCCGCCGGTGGCCTCGATGGCGTTGGAGTTAATGCGCTTGACGATCTCGTTTTCTTCAGCGCATTCGGTGGCCGACTCGGGGTCGGAGGCGATGTAGCGTGCACCGGAGTGGAGTAGGCCGTGGAAGCGACCGGACGTACCTTGAGCGATATCGGCCCGGTCGACGAGGACGGCAGAAAAGCCGCGCATTGCGACGTCGCGGACGACGCCGGCACCGGTGGATCCGCCACCGATGACGCACACGTCAGTGCGAAGTGTCTTCACCGTGTTTTTCCCTTCACGTCTTCATGAGGATGTGCCTCATTGCGCTCACAATTCTGCCCCAGACGCCCCCATTTGAACGAATTCGCAGACCCCTATGCACATATGTGCACCCGCGGCGTACGCCAAAGTTCCATTCGCACGTCTTTGCCTTGATTAGTCCGGAAAACCGGGAATAACAACCAATACGTGTCACGTAATTCCGTTTTCGCCTCGCCGACATCGCTACGATCCACGCCACAGGCACCAGACCCCCTAGAGTGAGGGCATGACAAACACACTGCTCGCACGCGTCCTCGAATCTTCGAACATGGATCCCTCCGTGCGCCCCCAAGACGATTTTTACCGCCACGTGAACGGCACCTGGCTGGCGACCCACAAAATTCCGGCCGACCGCCCGATGGACGGTGCCTTCCACGCACTGCGCGACGCATCCGAAAAATATGCCCGCGCAATTGCGCAGGACGCGGCCGCCGGCAGACTCGACGATCCGGACGCGGACCGCATCGCAATCCTGTGGACGCAGTTCCTCGACGAGGACACTATCGAGGCCGCTGGTGCCGCTCCCCTGCGCGCCGAACTCGACGCGATCAACGCCTGCGCGACGCGAGAGGAGTTAGCCGAGGCCATGGGCGCGCTTATGCGCGCCGGCATCGGTGGTCTGGTGGGCGCCTACGTGGGTACTGACCCTCATGATTCCTCCTCCTACATGGTTTCCCTCGTCCAGTCCGGCATTGGACTGCCCGATGAGGCCTACTACCGCGAGGAGGACTACGAGTCAATTCGCCAGGCCTACGTCGCCCACACCGGACGCCTCCTGACCCTCGCGGGCGTGGCTGACCCTGAAGGCGCCGCACACCGCATCATGGCCCTGGAGACGGCCCTGGCCTCGCATCACCGCGACTCTGTGTCTAACCGCGACCCGCTCCTGTCGGATAACCCGACGCCGTGGACCCGCTTGGCGTCGCTCGCCCCCGGCTTCGACTGGGACGCCTGGGCGCGCGGAGCCCGCATGCCCGTCTGTGGCCTCGTCGTCAACGTAGACCAACCCGACTTCCTGCGCGGCGCGGCCTCCCTGTGGGAAAGCACCGACCTGGCCACCCTCAAGGAGTGGCTGAGTGCGTCGACCATCGACGTGCGCGCCTCCCTGCTCTCGGCCGATTTCGTGGAGGAGAACTTCGACTTCCACGGCCGTACCCTCTCCGGTACGCAGGAGCTGCGTCCCCGGTGGAAGCGCGCGCTGTCCCTCATCGAGTCCTACCTGGGCGAGGCCATGGGCCGCGCGTGGGTCGCCCGCCATTTCCCGCCCGATGCAAAGGAAGCGATGGATGTGCTCGTCCAGCGCCTCCTCGACGCCTACGGCGAGTCGATCCGAGGCCTCGACTGGATGAGCGAGGACACCAAGGTCAAGGCGCTGGCCAAGCTGGCGACCTTCAATCCGAAGATCGGCTACCCCGTGAAGTGGCGCGACTACTCGACGCTGCACCTGGATCCCACAGCATCGCTCGTGGACAACGTGCGCGCCGCCAACGCTCACGCTACCGACCGCGAGTGGGCCAAGCTGGGCGGACCCGTCGACCGCGACGAGTGGTACATGACCCCCCAGACGGTCAACGCCTACTACAACCCCACCCAGAACGAGATCGTGTTCCCCGCCGCGATCCTCCAGCCCCCGTTCTTTGACGCGCAGGCGGACGACGCGGTGAACTTCGGCGCGATCGGCGCGGTCATCGGCCACGAAATCGGTCACGGCTTCGACGACCAGGGATCCCGGTACGACGGCGAGGGCAACCTGTCGAATTGGTGGACCGACGAGGACCGGGCCGCCTTCGAGGAACGCACCCACGCCCTCATCGGACAGTACGACGTCCTCACGCCCTCTGTTCTTCTGCCCACCAAGGGTGACGAGGCCGTGGCCGACGACAGCGAAGACGGCACCGAGCGCTCGCTCCCCCACGTCAACGGTGCCCTGACCATCGGTGAGAACATCGGCGACCTGGGCGGCATGACAATCGCATGGAAGGCGTGGGTGGCCGCTCTGGCCGAGCAGGGACTCACCCCGCAGACAGCCCCGGTCATCGACGAGATCACCGGAGCCCAGCGCTTCTTCTTCTCGTGGGCGCGCGCCTGGCGGACCGCGACCCGCCCCCAGTTCGCCCGACAGATGCTGGCAGTCGACCCCCACTCCCCCGCGGAGTTCCGATGCAACCAGGTGCTGCGCAACCTGGATGCCTTCGCCCAGACCTTTGATGTCAAGCCCGGGGACGGTATGTGGCTCGATCCGGCCGAGCGTGTCATCATCTGGTAAAAGCGTGTCCCAGCGGACATATTTCGGCGCGCCCCGCGCATTCACCTGCAACACATGACACCATAGAAATGTTTGGCGCGACAGCGCCCCCATTCCATCGACGGAAAGGCACCCCATGCCAGGCCTGAACCTCACTCGCGAGGAAGCAACCGAGCGCGCCTCGATCATCTCCTCCGTGACACGCTACGAGATCTCGCTGGACCTCACGCGCGGCGACACCGACTTCGGATCGTTCACCCGCATCGAGTTTGACGCGCGCGAAGGCGCGTCCACGTTCGCGGACCTCGTGTCCAACAACGTGCACTCGATTCGCCTGAACGGCGTCGGCCTCGACCCGTTCTCCACCCACCAGGACAACCGCATCGCGCTGAACAACCTGGCGGAGCACAACGTCCTCGAGGTCGACGCGTCCTGCCAGTACATGCACACCGGCGAAGGTCTGCACCGCTTCGTCGATCCCGCGGACGGCCAGGCCTACACCTACTCCCAGTTCGAGGTCCCGGACGCGCGCCGCGTCTACACGACCTTCGAGCAGCCCGACCTGAAGTCGGTCTTTACTCTCACCGTCAAGGTCCCCAAGGGTTGGAAGGTCTTCTCCAACGCCCCCACCCCCTCCCCCGAGGAAGACGGCGACGCGTGGACCTACCGCTTCGCGACCACGGAAAAGATGTCGACGTACATCACCGCGATCGTGGCTGGCCCCTACGAGGGCACCACGGCCTCGCTCACTTCCTCCGACGGCCGCACGATCGACCTGGGCGTGTACGCGCGCGCCTCGATCATCGATCACCTGGACGCCGACGAGATCATCGACATCACCCGTCGCGGCTTCGAGTTCTTCGAGGGTGCCTACGGCATCGCCTACCCCTTCACGAAGTACGACCAGATCTTCGTGCCCGAATACAACGCGGGTGCCATGGAAAACGCGGGCTGCGTGACCTTCCGCGACGCCTACGTGTTCCGTACGCGTCCCACCGAGGCTCAGATGGAGGCTCGCGCCAACACGATCCTGCACGAGCTGGCGCACATGTGGTTCGGCGACCTGGTCACCATGAAGTGGTGGAACGACCTGTGGCTCAACGAGTCCTTCGCCGAGTTCATGAGCCACCTGGCTCTGGCCGAGGCTACCAAGTACACCGAGGGCTGGACCGGGTTCATGGTCCGCAAGGACTGGGGCCTCAAGCAGGATCAGCTGCCCACGACGCACCCGATCACGGCTGAGATCCGCGACCTGGCCGACGTTGAGGTCAACTTCGACGGCATCACCTACGCCAAGGGTGCCTCCGTGCTGCGTCAGCTCGTCTCCTACGTGGGACGCGACGCCTTCTTCGCAGGCCTGCACGAGTACCTGACGAAGCACTCCTACGCCAACGCGACGCTGGACGACTTGCTCACCGAGCTGGCCGCTGCGTCGGGCCGCGACCTGGCCTCGTGGTCGAAGGTGTGGCTGGAGGAAGCCGGCGTGACTCTGCTGCGTCCGGTCGTCACGACCGCCGAGGACGGCTCGATTGAGCGCCTCGAAATCACGCAGGAGGCCTTCTCCGAGGGGGCCTCCCTGCGTCCGCATCGCCTGGGCGTCGCGGGCTACTCGCTGACCGAGGAGGGTACACTCGCCCAGGTCTTCCGCGAGGAACTCGATGTCGACGGCGCGTCCACGCTCGTTGAGGCCGCTGCGGGCATCGCTCGTCCGGACTTCATCCTGGTCAACGATGGTGACCTCGGCTACGCGAAGGTTCGTCTCGACGAGCAGTCCCTGGCCTTCGCGGTCGCTAACATCACTAAGTTTACGGATTCCCTCACGCGCGGCGTCGTCATGGCCTCGGCGTGGGACATGACCCGCGACGGCGAAATGGCTGCCCGCGACTACCTGAACCTCGCGCTGACCTCGATTCCGGTTGAGGACAACATGAGCCTGCTCATGCTGACCCTGCGCCACATCGACGAGGCCGTGCGCA
>ERZ773250.1202-NODE-1202-length-13267-cov-2.963745_pt1 | contig 13267 bp, 9 predicted proteins | sample MGYA00511258_ERZ773250 | MGnify/ENA primary metagenome ERZ773250 (study PRJEB29015, sample SAMEA2738164) | human oral metagenome | biome: human oral; feature: human-associated habitat; material: saliva | place: China | collected 2187 ... | reverse complement strand
GACGACCTACTGCGCACGCAGGTGGCCGAGGCACGCGCGGAGAGTCCGCACGATGCATTGCAGGCCGCGATGTCCGGGAAGAGCTTCTGGGAGATCGACTGAAATATCGTGTAGGCACGTGGTGGGCCCGGCGATCCGTGGATCGCCGGGCCCACACACTGAAGCAGGTTTTTCTTATCTGTCTTCCCAGACCACCTTGGGATCGTCCTCAGCAACATTGAGCGTCGCCTTCGGGAATCTCGATCCCTTGCCGAATCCCCAGAGATCGCACGGCTCTGTTCCGTTCGAGTCGGTGCACGTGGCAGACAGGCTCACAGAACCCATGTCTCTAGCGGAGATGATCGTCGGTACCGACGAACCCGGCTCAGGAACGACATTTTCCAGCTTGTATGCATTCTCGGAGTCCTGAGTGCGCGTGATACTACCCTCAACGAGGGTGGTTCCATCCCTCAGCGTGCCGCTGATGGCCATGTTGCACCCTGGATCGAGATTCGTGGAGGCCAGGCAGGCCTTTGCCTCCGGGATCACCTTCTCGCGAAACAGATCGATGCCAGCCTGACTCACCTTGAGCTTGAGATCCGAAGATGGCGTGTCGTTCTTGCTGCTGGTAATGAGGATAGTGTTTTCTCCTTCAACCTCAAGGTACTTGTTGGCAGATGCGACGACATAACTTCCCGGGAAAGCCGGGCGGTTCGTCTCACTGCTCTTGACAGTCACGCCGTTCACGGTGAGATCAACCCCCTTGAGCATGTACAGCCCCAAGGTGGGAAGAGACGTGAAGATCTTGTTGTCGCTGGAGCCAACCGTGTACTCTTCGGTAGCCGGCTCACCGGCCACCTTGTAGGTGGCGGAAACCTTTTGGGAACTGTACTCAGTCGTGACTTCACCGACCGTTATCTCGGTGATCGGGGCCCGGGTCAGCGAATCTTTCAACACCTCGTCGGTGAGCAACGATGCATCGGATGTGGCGGATGAGGAGCCCAGGAATTTCTTGGCGTCCTCCGCACGTCCCTCGGAAACGGCGGTCAAGTAGTTCATAACAACGGCCTTGGCTGCTTCCTTGGGGTCCTTGGGCAGTTCGGAACCGTCCCCTCCCGCAGCGGTCTTGTTGGAGAACACCCCTGAGAGCACCAGCACCAGTGCCACGACCACCACAACGGCTACAAGACCCAGGCCAATCCACAGCGGGGTCTTCGACTTTTCCACCGGGTTCCCTGCCCCCTGCTGGAGAGGACCCGCCGCATATATAGGTTGCTGCCCTGTGTACCCTTGCCCGGGTCCCTGCTGTGGTGGCCCTTGGCGGGAGGATCCCGGGCCCTGTTGTGAATTCTGCGAAGGACCTTGGTAAGACCCCTGTTGCCCAGGGCCTTGGTTCAATGCGTTCGGGTTCCCCGACGCGTGGCCCCCTTGGGGTTGCTGTCCCCCCGGGGGAACGAACTGCGGGGCATCAGCGTGCGGCGCCGATGTTTCCTGTGGCTGCTGCGGAACGGGGTTCTCCTGCTCTCCCGACTGACCGGAGACATCGGGCCCGTGCGGTGTTGACATCTGTTTCCTTCCTCACCCGCTTCCGGAGCGTCTCAGCTCACGGAAACCGGGGCAACATCGAACTCGGTCGTGAGCCCAGATCATCACGTAGACCCACCCCAATACGCTACAGCACGCAGCTCTCTCGCGAGAGGTTCTTGAAGACTTGATTCCAGGTTTTCCTATATTTCCATGCACCTGCCCCAGCTGAACACGGCCAGACCAGAACTAGATGATCCAACCGACGCGCCCAATGGCCACGATGCTCCGCGGTGGGTCTAGCGCTGGCCCAGCACCCTCACGGATTCTTCTCCAGACCTGAGCTGCAACACAGCGAGAACCCGGCGCTGAGAAAGAGGAAGTTGTGGAGGGACCAGACTCATCCAGTCAAGGCCCCTCCCCAAGGACGCACCCCCGCGTCACGTACGCCGGTGGCCCAGTGCTGTCGGCTATTCGTTGCCCGGCGCCGCTGGCGCCGGGCAACGAACGGGAACAGCAGATTCGGCCCCCGGCTCGCTGCCGTTCAGATTCCCTTCCGCAAGGTCGCCGGTTTCCTCATGAAACATCGGCGGACCAAGGACAGTCGATGCAGCACGCATGGCCGACACCCCCATGACGGCCATGCGCGCATTTCGCGCGTCGACGTATCTCCCCATCCCGGAATCCCCTGAACTCACTCGCGTGAATCGACAGCGAATTGAAGCTATCAGGAAAATCTGTCCACTGAAAGGAGGACAACGATCACACACTTGCCGAAAGGCCACATGAGGGGGAGGGGTGGGATTCCTTGGGCAGAACTGAATCCCACCCCTCCTGAGGGGCGCAGCGCACCATTGCGCCGCCAGCCGCAGGGGGATACGGCTCTTTACCCCAGGGCGCACGGAGCGCCCCGTTCTGATGGCTCACCCAAGAGCCACATTCGCATGTCATGTCACGTCGTGATCACACGATTGATGGACCACGAAACCAAGAGATTTTCCCTCCTCCTGACGAACATTTACTCGCGAGACTGTCACGAGTCAAAAAGCGCAGCGCAATCAGACATGTGACACTCAGTTGGCAACCGCATGAAACATCATTGACCCAGCAGGAACAGCACATACGACCTCTCCCCTGCAACACATTCAAAAGAGACATATGATTTACCACCATCTCCGCGTTCCACATTCTTTAGAAAACAGGTTTCTACTGAGCAAAACGGCCTCTGAACTTTTCTCAACAGCACTGGAGGTCGCCGGCGTATGCAGCTCACAGAAACCAGAGCATCAGCTTGGCAATACAACATCCAATCGACTCATTTTCGCCCCTCACGTTTTCCGACAGGATGTCCGACATGTCTGCCGGCCAACGCGCCAGCAACCGCGGCCACGCACAGCAGCCCCACCACCAGCCCGGGCGGCGTCGACTCCTCAGGCTCAGCCCCCGAAGATTCCTCCTTGTTCGGCCCCTGCTGGTCGGCGATGAGCACCTCGGAAAGCATCGCCGGGGAGGTCTCCACGAAACGTTCACCGTTCTCGACCAGCCGAGAGAGCCCAGACACTCCACCTGCGCCATCCGAGCGCGCATCAAACATGCGACGAGACGGCAAAGAATTTCTCCTCACGGAGGACGGAAGCCAAAGAGACCTTTCTCCAGAACATACTTCTTCGCCGCCACGAAGAGCAAGGCTCGCACCTCTAGATTTCCCCAGAATTCTCGCAAGACAAGCGCAATGCGACGACATCTCCTCCAGGGATGATTCCGCGCGACGGTTCAGCCCTATCACCTGAGCCCAGAAAGCATTGCCCTCACCTCCACCCGCAGTATGGAATTGACCACGAGAACAGATGCTCACCACCATCTCAGACACGATCTGCGCTCCGTTTTCCTCCAGGTCCACGTGGAGCCCCCAAAGAATCCCGTCAAAGCCCGCTTGCCGCCGCCATTCCATTTCACCGACAGCCGTCGATGCCCCAGCAGCCAGAAAAGCCGCCAAAGCCCCGATCACGACTACACGCAGAAGGCGATCGGCCCCGCCGACCTTGCGCCTACCCCCAAACTTCAACTCGCCCCCATCTCCATAAAGAGTTGATTCTTTGAACAACACCCAACTTAACAGAAGTTACCCTTCACGGCGAGGGCATCGCGTCAAAACTCTGGCCGTTCGTCCAAGAAATCCCGTGCCTTCGGGCCAAAAGTCACCACGCAGGAGCGGCTGCAGTGAGCAAAAACTTTGTTCACCGAGAGTAACACTGCGGATTGACGGGAGCATTCACGTTGATTGAATCAACTCACATGGATGTCAACGGATGGCCAAACCTCTCAAACAGAATTCATCTGAGGACACAACTTTCAAGCATCATCATGCCGCGGCAGGACCAGAGCAAACGGGAAGCACCTGATTGACTGCCCGGCTTTTGCGGTCGGGACGCCATGGAATGGGAGGGATAGAGCGGATCGCTATTACCGATCGCGTGACGGTGCCCGTTTGCAGAACACGCTCTGCGCAGCGAGCGCCTTGGCCGCGACGAGTTTGGTGGAGACAGCGCCTGAACATCATTGTTCGAGAGCACGCAACGGGCCCCGATTCCGTAGAACCGGAGCCCGCGCACTTCGTGGGTTACTCAGCGCCTCAGGCGCCGGTCTTCGGCAGACCCGGCCTCACCGGAGCCGGAAGCGACTTGATCGGAGTCGGCGTGACCGACGGGGACGGGGTCGGCCTCGGGCTCGGAGCGGTCGGAACTTCGCAGACGGGAAGCTCAACTTCTCCCGCGAAGATAGCGGTCTTGGCATCGATCCGTTTCCAGCCATCCGGCATCGGGCCACCAAACTCATGGCCTTCCTGGGCAGTGGCAGTGACGGTGGCGGTCACCTTGCCATCAGCGACCTTGATCTCCGGCTGGCTGTACGTGACCCCGGGGGTTTCTGCCATCGTGACGGTGGGTTGCGACGGGGTGGTGGAACCCGGGGTGCAGACACCGGGGTCAACAGTGGGCGCCACAGGAACGTTACACGCAAGCTGGGTGATGGTCCTGGTGTAGGTGACCACGCCGTTGACGAGCGCCCAGCCCTCGGGCAGCTTGTCGGTGTCGATCCGGTAGCCGGGTTTCGCCGTGGCGGTGACGACGACGGTGACCTGGCCGTTGCTGCTGGTGACCTGGGGTTCGCTGTAGTCGATCTCGTCGGTGTCCTCGACACCGGTCACCGACGGCGGCACCGGGGTCGTGGAGTCGACGGGGCACACCTGCGCACCGACGGTGGGAATCACGGGGGTGACGGTCTTCACGCAGGTCGGCTGGGTGATGGTGGTGGTGAAGGTGTAGGTGCCGTCACTGTTGGCCTTCCAGCCTTCCGGCAGGTGCTGGTCATCGATCTCCCTGCCCGATGCGGGGGTGGCGGTGACCTCGACGGTCACCTTGTCACCGGAGGTGGTGAGCTTCGGGGTGGAGTAGGCGATGCCGTCGGTCTCGCCCACCTTGACGGTGGGTTCGGAGGGCTCGCTGGAACCCGGTGTGCACACGCCGGGAGTGACCTCGACCGGGGCCAGTTTCGGGTTCACGTGGTTGGTGAGGGAAACCTCGACGGTTTTGAGGCCCTCGACGGTGACCTGGGCGCTGTTGGCGTCGGGAACCCCGTCCTTGACGCCCTGACCCGAGAACACCGGGTCGCCATAGTCGATGTCACCGCTGGAGGGAACCTTCTCGGTCAGGGTGACAACGGTGCCATTCGGGACGTTGTTGAGGGTTTCGAGGGCGCCATCGGCCTTCACTGCCAGCTCGCCACTGCGTGTCTGCCCCTTGTATTGATAGGACCAGGTCACTGGATAGGCGGTGTCGGTGGGGACCTGGCCACCCACGACGGCCTTCTTCACGGCAAGATGCCCGACAGTGTCACCGGAACCCGTGCCACCGCCCGACACACTCTTGACAGCGGTCGCGGTGCGGTGTTCGGCATCGACGGTGGCCTTGTTGCTGTACTGCGCCCCTGCGGGGATCGGCCCGTCGGCTTTCAGCCGCAGATCGAACACGTAGAGCCGATCGGCCTCGAATTTCTTGCCCTTGTTGTCGATGGTGGCGGTAACGACATCCTTAGAATCGTCAACGGAAACCTTGAGCGATGGCGTGGTGGATGCGTCCATGGAGTGATGGCACTCATCGGTGTAACTCTCGTTCCAGCACTTCGGAGTGTTGGGGACCCAGTAGACGGACGGGTTACCGTTGATGACGGTCAAGGTGGTTCCCGTCACCGCGTAATTGTCCGTGATGACCATGCGGGAACGATCGGTCACCCGGGAGCCAGGAACCACGATCCGCCAGTGGATGACGCTCAGGTCATCGGTCGGGAACCACCCGGACTTGTTGATCTCGGTGGGAACCTTGGGGCTGTAGCCGATATTCCTCTGCCCATCGGGCAGCGGAACATCGAGTGGGCCGCTGCTGAGGGGGAAAGTCACCTTGTCGGTGTTGACCAAGGTGCTCACTTGCGCGCTCACCCACAGCGAGCCACCGACATTGTTCTTGCCCTCGACGTTCTCGTTGAAGGTGCAGACCACTTCGGTTTCCCTCACCTCGCAGGTGCCGTAGGTCAGCGGATCACCCTCGGCCCCCTTGAGCTCGAAACTTCCAGTGGAACCTCCGATTTCTTTGGGCAGGTTGAGCCTGAAGGTGTCCCCCGCTTTGCCGCTCTGATCGGGAATCCTCCACTGTGCGTCGATCCGCACACCGCTCCACAGGTAGACCGCGGGATCGCCGGCATCAAGTTTCGACAGCCGGATGCTTCCCCTGTCGATGGCATTCACCTCGGCGGCCCGCGCCACGGGGCTCGCAGCAACCAGACCGGCGATGCCGATCAGGAAAGCAAGCAGAAGCACCCCCAGCCTCCGCCCGCTGCGAGCTTTGGTCCTCTTCAACACGTCGTTCCTCTCTCATGTCAATACATGTACTTCTTGTCCTCCGATCGGCTGACCTTTGGAGGCTGACGAACGTTAACACGAATTGCTTGAAGAGTGCACCATTTGGTCAGTTATGCATAGCTCACATCCCACCTTTTGTCCCGCGAGCCATCTTTCTACCAGCAGCCAGACCTGCCGTTCAGGTGCTCTTCCACTGTGGAGGTTCTCGAAAACCCCGCGCAAAACCAGAGTTCACACCACGTCTTCATCGCCACAGACGCACTGCGACGCGGTCGCGACAGAGTAGAAAACATCTTCGAGCGCAACAACCGCGCTGCCACTAACGCGAGACCTGATCCACGGGCTCGGAACACACCCCACGAGCCATCCGACAAAGGTTAGGAGCACACTCATCGACTTCCGTAGCGCACGTGAGCATTGTTCCGCCGGCACAGGACTTCCCGTCTCCACAGGAACGGCGCCACACCCACAGCCATTCCCGGGTATCCGTCGCGCATCCGAACGATAACGTGGCGTCGGGCCACCAGGCCTCGGCGCATGTGTTTCAGTCACGAAAAGGACGTGACCACAAGGAAGATCTTCGGAAACCAATCAGATTGGATCGTACAATCGACGCGGTCGCTGACCATCGGCGTCGTGAGAACTCCCGCCGAAGCGCTGACCACGTACGGCACGTAGCTCTGCCCTTGAACAGGAAGCGCGACCGAAGAATCAGGCGGAGCGTTCCACCAGGTCGTCACAGACCTGGAGCAGCAGCTGTTTGACCTGGCCCTCCGGAAGCGGCGCCAGATGCTGCCTGGCCAGGTCTGCGTGGCGGCGAACCTCGACCCGCGCCTTCTCGATGACAGGATGAATACGCAACGCAGCCAACGCCTCCGCAAGAACCGCATCGTCGCTCAGATCACCGGCGAGCAGATCCTTCAGGGGCTGATCAGCGGGGTCATTGGAAGCCTCCAGCAGCAGCGTCGGCAGCGTCGGCACCCCCTCACGCAAGTCTGTGCCCGGGGTCTTGCCGGCGACATCGCTGGTGATGTCGATGATGTCGTCGCTCAGCTGGAAGACCAGCCCGACTTCCTCACCGTAAGCCGCCAAGGCATCCCGAATTCCCTGAGGAGCCCCCGCGATCATCGCACCGAACAGCGCGGAAGCGGCAATCAGCGAGCCTGTCTTGTCAGCGATCACCTGCAGGTAGTGCTCCAGCGGCACCTCCCCCGTCTCCGGACCACGGGTCTCCGCAATCTGCCCCTGCACGAGCCGGGTGAAGGTCTCTGCCTGAAGCCGCACGTAGTCGGCGCCGAGGTCCGCAACCAGGATCGACGCCTTCGCGAACAGATAGTCGCCGATCAGGATCGCGATGGAGTTGCCCCACCGGGAGTTCGCGGACGGCGCGGAGCGGCGCACATCGGCCTCATCCATGACGTCGTCATGGTAGAGGCTCGCGACGTGGGTCAGCTCCATCACGAGGGCTGCCTTCAGCAACCGCTCCTCGTCCACCTCACCACCGAGTTCCGACGCGAGATACACCAGCTGAGGCCGGAAGCGTTTTCCTCCAGCCGCTATCAGGTGGCTGGCGGCCTCGGTGACGAACGGGGAATCGGCCACGGCAACCTGCCGCAGCTGCTCCTCGAAGCGGATCGAGAGGGCTTCGATGTCGAGGGTCAAGATGACTCCAGGGGTCAGCGGATGAACTGAGCGGCTCCAGCCGCCAGGTCAAGAATGCTACCCGGAATCAAACCGAGAACGATCGTCGCCACAGCGGACACCGCGACAACGATCCAGGTCCAGCCGGAGGCCTCGGCCACCCTGCCCTGTTCACCGCGTTCGGGTTCCTTGAACCACATCGCCACCACGACCTTCAGGTAGAAGAAAGCGGCCACGAGGCTCGCGATTACCGCGACCAGAACCAGCCAGCCGTACCCGCCCTGCCAGGCGGCGGCGAAGACCATCAGCTTGCCGACGAAACCCGCGGTCAGCGGGATACCGGCGAAGCTGAGCAGGAACAGGGTCATGACCCCGGCGACAAACGGGCTGGTCCGTCCCAACCCCTGCCACGCAGCGATCCCGTTCGCTTCTCCCCCGGCGCGCCGGACCATCGTGATGACCCCGAACCCGCCAAGGGTGGCGAAACCGTAGGCCAACAGGTAAAAGGAGATCGACCCGACCGACGAGACACGGCCCTCGACCGTGAAACCCACCGCGGCGACGAAACCCGCCAGGATGAACCCGGCATGGGCGATCGAGGAGTAGGCCAGCAGACGTTTGATGTCCTGCTGCACCAGACCCACCACCGCGCCGACCACCATGGTCGCCACCGCAACGGTGGCGATGATCGGCTGCCAGTCCCAGCGCGCCCCACCGAGAGCGACGTAGAACACCCGCAGGAGCGCGGCCACGGCGGCCGTTTTGGTGGCGATCGCCATGAAACCGGTCACGGGGGTCGGGGCGCCGGTGTAGACGTCCGGGGTCCAGGTGTGGAACGGCACCGCACCCACCTTGAACAGCAGTCCGACGGCCAGCATCACCAGACCGGTCGGCAGCAGCACCGACGGGGACTCCGCAGCAACGATGGCCTGCGCCACACCGGCATAGGTGAAGGTGCCCGCGTAGCCGTACAGCAACGCCACGCCGAACAGGAAGAACGCGGAGCTGAACGCGCCGAGCAGGAAGTATTTCAGTGCCGCTTCCTGGCTCAGCCAGCGCCGACGCCGCGCCATCCCTGAAAGCAGGTACAGCGGCAGGGAGAAGATCTCGAGCGCCACGAACAGCGTCAGCAAGTCGTTGGCAGCCACGAACAGCAGCATCCCGAACAACGCGAACAGAATCAGCGGGAAGATCTCGGTGTGTTCACGGCGCTGACGTTCGGCCTCCCGCTCCATCGGCGACCCCGGAACGGTGGCGGCGGATGCGGCGAAGGCTGACACCCCGCCAGCGACAGCGCGTTCGGCAAACAACGCCACCCCTCCCAGACCAACCAGCAGCAGCAGCGACCAGAAGAAATACGTAGGCCCGTCCACGGCGATGCTTCCGGGCGCGACAATCTTGAAGTCCCCGTCCACCCAGTTGTAGACGGTGAACCCCATGGCAGTGAGAACCGTCAGTATCGCCAGTCCCGTCTGCGCGGGGTAGCGGTACTCGCGAGGAACCGCGGCCTCGAGGAGCACCCCCAGGGTGGCGCCGACCAGCAATGTGATCAGGGGTGCCTCGAGCATCCACTCCATGGCCGGAACGGTGATCTCAAGCGGGCTCATCAGTTCTCTCCCTGGATCGTGGGGGCGGGATTGGTCTCACCGGCGGCTTGCATCACGCCCTGTGCCGCGTTATCGGCCACCTGGAGCAGCGGCTTCGGGAAGAATCCGAAGACGATCAGCAGCACCAGCAGCGGCGCCACTGCCAGGCGTTCGCGCAGGTTCAGGTCCGTGGAGACGTGTTTGCGCACGTCATCGAGCACGGGACCGGTCATGGTTCTCTTGTAGACGGTGAGCACGTAAGCCGCGGCCAACACCATTCCGAGGGTCAGCACCGCAGTGTGCACCGGGTAACGCTGCCAAGAACCGGCCATCACCAAGAACTCCGAGACGAAGCTGGACATGCCGGGCAGCGCGAGCACCGACAATCCCGACAGCAGCAGGAAACCGGCCAGCACCGGGGCAGTTTTCTGCACCCCGCCGTAGGCCTCGATGGCGGCGGTGCCGCGGCGTTTCACGAGGAAACCGATGACCAGGAACATCGCTGCCGTGGAGAAGCCGTGGTTCAGCATGTAGAAGATCGACCCGCTCAGCGACTGCGTGGTCAGCGCGAAGATCCCGAATACCATGAACCCGAAGTGGCTGACGGAGGTGTAGGACACGAACCGCAGCAGGTCGGGGCTGCCGAGCGCCATGAGGGCGCCGTAGAACATCGAGACCACCGCCCACACCAGGATGACCGGTGTGGCCCAATGCGAGGCCTCGGGGAAGATCGTCAGGCAGATCTTGATCATCCCGAAAGTGCCGATCTTGTCGAGGATGCCCACCAGCATCGTCGACGAGCCGGCAGTGGCCTGCTCGGCGGTGTCCGGCAGCCAGGTGTGCAGACCAGCCATCGGGGCCTTCACCGCGAACGCGAAGAAGAAAGCCGCGAACAGCCAATGGCCGATACCGCCCCCCAGGTCGAGGGACTTCAGGTCGCTGATCAGGAAGCTGGGGTCCCCTGCCGCCGCGGAGACCGCATACAACCCAGCGACGCCCACCAGCATCACCAGCCCACCGGCCAGCGAGAACAATAGGAATTTCACGGCCGCCGCGGCCCGTTCCGGCCCGCCGAAACCCGAGATCATGAAGTACATCGGGATCAGTGTGGCCTCGAACATCACGTAGAACAGCAGCAGGTCGCTGGCCAGGAACACCAGGAGGGAGAGCCCTTCCAGAGCCAGTGCGAGGGCGAAGAAGGTCCGCGTCGACCAGCGGGCACCCTCCGCATCGCCGACGTGCCACTCGGCAATCAGCACCAGCGGGGTGAGGATCACGGTCAGCAGCACCATGACGGCACTCATGGAGTCCAGTTCCAGGGCGTAGGAGGCCCCGATTATCTGGATCCACGATACCGTCTCCGACAGCGGCTTCTCCAGGTGGGGGCTGGTCCCCAGGACAAAGGCGAACACGCCGAGGACAGTGGTGGCGAACGCGAAACACAGGCCGATGACGCGGGCGGCGGTGCCGCGCACGCACGTCAGGACCAGGGCGCCGAGCAGCGGCAACAGCGCGAGAATGCTCAGGAGGGGAATCGAGTGGTTGATCACGTGAGTTCTTCCTTCCTCAGACCAGCCGTCCGAACACCACGATGGCACCGAGGATCACGACGCCGATCACCAGCGTGAGGCCATAGGTGCGGGAATAGCCATTCTGTGCCTTCCGCAACAGGCCCGCCACACCTTTCGCCCCATATCCGGAGCCCCGGACGAGGCCGTCGACCACGCCTTGATCCGCGAGGCTCAGCGCGGTCGCGATGCCACTCACGGGCCAGATCACCGCGTAGGTGTTGATGGCGTCCCCGTAGAGGTCGTTGCGACCGATCAGCACCAGCGGGTTGCGGGTCCGCGGCGCCCGTTTCGGGATGAGACCACTGTGCAGCCACCACCCAAGCGCGACACCCAGCGCCACGACGACCAGCGTGACCACGCCGATCCAGCTGAAGGCCAGCAGGCCGGTCTCGTGGGGATGCGACCCGGTGGCCGGTGCCAGCCAGCCCTGGATCCAGTTGTTCATCACAAGGCCCGCTCCCAGTGAGGCGATGGCCAGGATCACCAGCGGAATGGTCATCACAGCCGGTGATTCGTGCGGGTGCACGTCCTCCTCCCAGCGGCTGCGTCCCAGGAAAGTCATCATCATCAGGCGCGTCATGTAGTACGCGGTGATGCCCGCGCCGATGAGCGCCAGGACACCCAGGACGATGTTGCGTTCGAAGGCGGCCTCGATGATGTGGTCCTTGGAGTAGTAGCCCGCGGTGAAGGGGAACCCGATGATGGCCAGATATCCCATGGCAAAGGTCAGGAACGTCCAGCGCATCGCCTTGGCCAGGGCCCCGAAGTTGCGCATATTCACGTCGTCGTTCATGCCGTGCATCACCGAGCCGGCGCCGAGGAACATGTTCGCCTTGAAGAAGCCGTGGGTGATCAGGTGGAAGATCGCGAAGGCCGCACCCACCGGCCCGAGACCCGCGGCCAGCATCATGTAGCCGATCTGCGACATGGTGGAACCGGCCAGGACCTTCTTGATGTCGTCCTTGGCGGTGCCAATCCAGGCACCGGCGAGCAGCGTCACGACGCCCACGATCGCCACCGCGAGGGTCGCGGCCTCGCTGATCTCATAGATTGCGTGGCTGCGCACCACCAGGTAGACGCCCGCCGTGACCATCGTGGCTGCGTGGATCAGGGCAGAGACCGGAGTGGGGCCCTCCATGGCGTCGAGCAGCCACGACTGCAACGGCACCTGCGCCGACTTGCCGCACGCCGCGAGCAATAGCAGGAAACCGAGCAGCGTCGCGGTGGCGACATCGGCCCGCGGTATACCGGCGTTGACCTCGGAGAAGGCGGTGCTGCCGAACAGCGACAGCATCGTGAAAATGGCCATCGCCATTCCCAGGTCGCCGACGCGGTTGACGACGAAAGCCTTGCGACCCGCAGCAGCCGCAGAGGGTTTGTGTTGCCAGAAGGAGATCAGCAGGTAGGAGGCCAGGCCGACGCCCTCCCAGCCGAGGAACAGCACCAGGTAGCTGTCAGCTAGCACCAGCGTGAGCATCGCCGCGATAAACAGGTTCAGGTAAGCGAAGAACCTGCGGCGCCGCTCGTCGTGGGCCATGTAGCCGATCGAGTAGATGTGGATCAGCGACCCGACGCCGGTGATGAGCAGCACGAACAGGATCGACAGCTGATCGATCAGCATCCCGAAGCTGAGGTTCCAGGACCCGGTGCTGATCCAGTCGTAGAGATACACGGTGACGGCCCGCTGCCCCTCATCGGCGCCCAGCATTGAACTAAACAGCAGAACCCCGATGACGAACGACGCCAGGCAGCACGCGGTCGCCAACCAGTGGCCCCACGAGTCAGAGAAACGCCCGAGGACCAGCAGCAACGCCGCCCCGGCCAAGGGAATCACGATCAGGAGCCAGGCGAGGCTGAACAGCCCCGTTGCGGGTACCGTCGCTATGGTTTCCAACAACAGCACGGCAGCCTCCTCAGAACTTCAGCAGGTTCGCGTCGTCGACGGAGGCCGAACGGCGGGCACGATACACGGCGACGATGATGGCCAGGCCGACCACGACCTCGGCGGCGGCCACCACCATGACGAAGAAGGACGCCACCTGACCGTCGAGTCC
>ERZ773250.1200-NODE-1200-length-13297-cov-3.005286_pt1 | contig 13297 bp, 12 predicted proteins | sample MGYA00511258_ERZ773250 | MGnify/ENA primary metagenome ERZ773250 (study PRJEB29015, sample SAMEA2738164) | human oral metagenome | biome: human oral; feature: human-associated habitat; material: saliva | place: China | collected 2187 ... | reverse complement strand
CCCGGATATTCAGGGTACCGATATGGACGGGGAAGAGGATAGCAGACCGTCATCCGACAGCGCACCTTTCTCTGCGCTTGCATTTAAGATTATGACGGATCCTTTCGTAGGAAAGCTTGCTTATTTCCGTGTATATTCCGGAACATTAAAGACCGGTTCTTATGTTCTGAATTCAACAAAGAACAAGAAGGAAAGAGTGGGACGTCTCTTACAGATGCACGCAAACAAGCGTCAGGAACTGGATGAGGTGTTCTCCGGTGATATTGCCGCAGCAGTAGGTTTTAAGCTTACTTCTACCGGTGATACCATCTGCGACGAGCAGCATCCGATTATTCTGGAATCCATGGAGTTCCCGGAGCCGGTTATCTCTGTCGCTATCGAGCCGAAGACGAAAGTTTCTCAGGGTAAGATGAGTGATGCTCTGGCTAAGCTTGCAGAAGAGGATCCCACATTCCGTGTAAGAACGAATGAAGAGACCGGACAGACCATTATCTCCGGAATGGGTGAGTTACACCTGGAAATCATCGTTGACCGTCTTCTTCGTGAGTTTAAGGTCGAGGCAAATGTCGGTGCACCGGAAGTTGCTTATAAGGAAACCTTCACGAAGCCGGTAGATGTAGAAGGAAAGTACATCCACCAGTCCGGCGGTTCCGGAATGTACGGACACTGTAAGGTGAAGTTCGAGCCGATGGATGCGAACGCGGAAGAGACTTTCAAGTTCCAGTCTACGGTTGTCGGCGGATCGATTCCGAAGGAATATATCCCGGCTATTGAAAAGGGTATTCGTGAGGCTGCCAACTCCGGTGTCCTTGCAGGTTTCCCAGTTCTCGGTGTCAGTGCAAACGTATATGACGGATCGTACCATGAAGTCGACTCCAACGAGCGTGCCTTCGAGTTTGCCGGTTCCATTGCGTTCAAGAATGCGATGCAGAAGGCAGATCCGATTCTTCTCGAGCCGATTATGAAGGTCGAAATCACGACACCGGAAGAGTACATGGGTAACGTTATCGGAGACGTAAACTCTCGTAGAGGTAAGATCGAAAGCATGGAGGATATCCCGTCCGGAAAGCAGATTAACGCGTATGTTCCTCTGGCGGAAATGTTCGGATATGCAACCGATCTTCGTTCCAAGACTCAGGGTAGAGCAAACTACTCCATGTTCTTCGAAAAATACGAGAAGTGCCCGAAGAACATTCAGGAGAAGGTACTTGCGGACGCAAAGAAGTAAAGCGAAATCGCTTGCTTAATGCATAAACTGATGATAAAATCATGAGCACTGGGTTCGTTTTCAAGAACTTGGGATGTACTGCAATTCGCATGCTATGCATGCGTCGGTGCTTGGCATGATTTTTGTTGTATTACATTTATTAGGAGGGTATTGAAATGGCAAAAGCGCATTTTGAGCGAACCAAACCACACTGTAACATCGGAACTATCGGACACGTTGACCACGGTAAGACAACTCTTACAGCTGCTATTACCAAGGTTCTTGCTGATCGTGTAGCTGGTAACACAGCAACTGATTTTGCTAATATCGATAAAGCTCCGGAAGAGAGAGAAAGAGGAATTACCATCAACACCGCTCACGTTGAGTACGAGACAGAGAAGAGACACTATGCTCACGTTGACTGCCCGGGCCACGCTGACTATGTTAAGAACATGATCACCGGTGCTGCACAGATGGATGGTGCTATCCTTGTAGTAGCTGCTACCGATGGTGTTATGGCACAGACCAGAGAGCATATCCTTCTTGCTCGTCAGGTAGGTGTTCCGGCTATCGTTGTATTTTTGAACAAGTGCGATATGGTTGATGATCCTGAGCTTCTTGAGCTCGTTGAGATGGAAGTTAGAGAGCTTCTTACAGAGTATGAGTTCCCTGGCGATGACATCCCTGTTATCAAGGGTTCCGCTTTGAAGGCTCTTGAGGATCCGAAGTCCGAGTGGGGCGACAGAATCATGGATCTTATGGATGCTGTTGATTCTTACATTCCTGAGCCTGCTCGTGAGACAGATAAGCCATTCCTTATGCCTGTTGAGGATATCTTCACCATCACAGGTCGTGGAACCGTTGCTACCGGTAGAGTAGAGCGTGGTGTTCTTCATGTATCCGATGAAGTAGAAATCGTTGGTATTTCCGAGGAGACACAGAAGTCCGTTATCACCGGTATTGAGATGTTCCGTAAGCAGCTTGATGAGGCTATGGCAGGTGACAACGTTGGTCTTCTTCTTCGTGGTATCAACCGTGATCAGATCGAAAGAGGACAGGTTATCTGTAAGCCGGGTTCTGTAAAGTGCCACAAGAAGTTTACCGCACAGGTTTACGTATTGACAAAAGACGAGGGTGGACGTCATACTCCGTTCTTCACTAACTATCGTCCGCAGTTCTATTTCAGAACAACTGACGTTACCGGTGTCTGCATGTTACCGGAAGGCGTAGAGATGGTTATGCCCGGTGATAACACAGAGATGGAAGTAGATCTGATTCATCCGATCGCTATGGAAGAGGGACTTCGTTTCGCTATCCGTGAGGGTGGAAGAACTGTAGGTTCCGGAAGAGTTGTTAAGATTCTTGAGTAATTTCAGTTTTCCTACAACATTCCATTCTATAGGTAAATAGAAGATGAAAAGTGTCGCGTTTCGCGGCACTTTTTTTGTGTCGATGAATGATTTCTTGTCTATAGATTCTTGTCTCCCTATGGTACAATGCGGAGTAAAGAGCGTTGGAGAAAGATAAAAAGAGATTATGTTCACGGCGATTTTGGAGTAAAGAAAGGAAGGAACTATGCACGGATATCAGGATGTTATGGATAAGTTGAGTGAACTGGGAATTCATGTAGAGGTGATTCATCATGAACCGGCAATAACGATGGAAGATGCCGACCGTGTAATTGAAGGGATTCCGGGTGTTCGAACCAAAACCTTGTTCTTAACGAATAAAAAGAAAAGCCGTTTTTATCTCTTTATATTAGATGAGGATAAGCGTTTGGATATGGCGATTTTAAAAGAAATACTCGAAGATAAGCAGATTAAAATGGCGTCAGCGGAGCTTCTATATGAAAAACTCGGTTTGCAACCCGGCGTGGTTTCGCCTTTTGGTCTCCTGAACAACGGGGAGAAAGATGTAGAAGTCTATATTGATCAGGATATTGCGGGAGAAGAACGGATGAGCTTTCATCCGAATGCCAATGATAAAACGGTGTTTATCAAAACGGAAGACTTGCATCTATTTTTTCAAGACCTGGGCTATCAGGAGAAAGTCGTCCTTCTTTAATGAATTTGAAAGGGAAGAAGCCGGTTTTTGCGTTCTGAAAACTATATTTTTTTAGAAAAATACGCTATGATATACAGGTTAAAAAGGCAATAGAGGGTAACTTGTATGGAGAAAAGACCGGGCAATCTGGATGATGTTGCGAAGCTTCTTTCTAAGAAAGCAGAGCAGAAAATCATTTTAAAAAAGAGAAATCAAAGCCAGCGAATTCTGCGGCATAAGAGAAATAAGAGAGAATACAACGAGGAGCGGAGGATTTTGGTCATACCGGTTCTTATTGTTGTGTTGATTTTATTGATAAAACTTCTGGAAGCGCTGGGATTGGGAGGGGGCGTTTCGAACGGTAAAAACAGCCCGGCATCCGCATCGAATTTGAGCAGTTCTTCCGACCTTGTAGATGTACAGGAAGAACATGCGCTGAAAGTGTATAACGATGATGTATTGCAGAAGTTCTTCCAGGATTATTTTCAGGCAAAGCTTGCAGCGGATGTCGATACTTTATATCGACTCAGCGGGGTGACGAATCAGAGTACGGAGCAGAGAGCGAAGCTAAAGAGCCAGTTGAAGACACAGGCAGGCTATATTGAGTCTTATGAGGATATCAAGACCTATGCCGTGCCCGGAATCGGGAAGAACGAAAAGTTGGTGTTTGTGCAGTATAAGGTGCATTTTCGTCGTGCGAAGACTCTGGCACCGGCAATCATGTATTGTTATATTAAGGTGAATGAAGCAAATTCTTTTGAACTCGTGGAGAACCGGACACCGGAGCAGACGAAGTTTATTTATGCGTATATTCAGAAACATCAGGAAGTGAAAGATTTGATTAATGCTGTCGATTCGCAGCTTCTGGAAGCTTTATCTTCGGATTCCCGCCTGGCGGTTTTGTATGATGCGTTCCAGACCGGAAGAATCTATAAAGAAGACCAGGCGTCCATTGATTCTCAGGTATCTTTGATTGAAATGGATGAAAACGGGCCGACGGAAGCAAAAAGCGCTTCCGAGACCGAGGCGGAGAGTACGGGGACAGAGGAAAAACCGGAAAGTAGCGCGCCGGAAAGCAGTACGAGCGCAGGATAGTCTTTGCGGGATAGAGGAAGAGGGAAATGAACACAAAAGATTTTTATTATGATTTACCGAAGGAGCTGATTGCGCAGGATCCACTCCTGAACCGTTCTGCATCCAGACTTCTTGTGATGGACAGAAAAAGTGGAAAGATAGAACATAAGCATTTTACGGATGTGCTTAAGTATTTACGGGCAGGAGACTGCCTTGTATTAAACAATACGAAGGTTATTCCGGCTCGTCTTCATGGCGTGAAGGAGGAGACTGGGGCCCATGTGGAAGTTCTGCTTCTTACGAGACGCACGGATAAGAGTTGGGAGTGTATTGTTCGTCCGGGGAAAAAATTAAGAAGCGGTGCGAAGATTATGTTTGCGGAGAATCTGTTGTCTGCGACCGTCACCGCGTGCAAGGAAGACGGGAATCGTATTATTGAATTCCATTTTGAGGGAATTTTTGAAGAAATTCTGGATCAGCTCGGAGAGATGCCGCTTCCTCCTTATATCACAAAGCAGCTTTCGGATAAGACCCGGTACAATACCGTCTATGCGAAGGAGGAAGGTTCTGCCGCGGCACCGACTGCCGGACTGCATTGGACGAAGGAACTGCTTGAAAAGGTACAGGAGAAGGGCGTGAAGATTGCTTATGTCACCCTCCATGTCGGACTGGGAACCTTTCGTCCGGTGAAGGTGGAGGATGTAGAAAAGCATCACATGCATTCGGAACTGTATATCATAGATAAAGAAACAGCAGACTTAATCAACAGTACGAAGCAATCCGGTGGAAGAATTATCTGCACGGGAACCACTTCCTGTAGAACGATTGAATCCAATGCCGATGAGAACGGCGTTCTTCATCCCGGAAGTGCCTGGACGGATATTTTTATCTATCCGGGATATCGCTTTAAAGTGATGGACGGACTTATTACGAACTTCCATCTGCCCGAGTCCACCCTGATTATGCTGGTTTCCGCCTTTTCCACCAGGGAAAATATTTTGCATGCTTATCAGGAGGCGGTGAAAGAGAAGTACAGATTCTTCAGTTTCGGGGATGCTATGTTTATTCACTAGGCGAGTTTTCGTGGTTTATAAACAAGTTAGAGCGCATTGGATAAACAAGTTAGAGTGTATTGGAGAAAGATATGCGAATCAATAAATGGCTTTCCGCGATGGGAATTTGCTCAAGAAGAGAGGCGGACCGATTGATTTCCGAAGGAAAGATCAAGGTAAACGGAGAGCCGGCAAGCCTTGGGATGGAGATTAGCGGAGAGGAAGAAATAGAGATTGCCGGAGAGCGGATTTCCGGACAGGGAGAAAGGCGGGAGAAGCCGAAAGCGGTACTCCTTGCTTACTATAAGCCGCGCGGAGTGATTTGCACGACAGGAGAGAAGGACAGAGGGAAAAATGTCATTGAGGATATGCAGTATCCCGAACGCATTTATCCGATTGGGCGTCTCGATAAGGATTCCGAAGGCCTCCTCCTTCTCACAAATCAGGGAGAACTGGTGAATGCCATCAACCGGTCCCGCTTTGAAAAGGAGAAAGAGTATATCGTGACCGTGGACAGGGACATTACGAAACACTTTCTGAAGGAAATGGAGAAAGGGGTATTTCTTCCTGAATTGGAACGAACGACGAAGCCCTGCACGGTCTTTCAGGAAGAGAAGATTCCTGTTGCCCAGAGAAAGAGGCAGTTCCATATCGTGCTCACGGAAGGCTTGAACCGACAGATTCGAAGAATGTGTGAAGCGCTCGGGTATCAGGTTTGCAAGTTAAAAAGAGTGCGGATTATGCAGCTTACGATAGACGGATTAAAGCCCGGTATGTATCGGGAAATCAGCAAAGAAGAACTTGGTCTTTTCTAAGAGAGAAGAATAGTGCGCGACCTGGAGACGGGCTTACGAGTGATGAGTAGAAAAGGGACATGATGGAGAAGAGAAAACGGATAGAGGAGCTCATAGAACTACTGAATAAGGCGGGAAAGGCATACTATGAGGAGGGAAGAGAAATCCTCTCCAATCTGGAGTATGATAAGGCGTATGATGAACTGCTTTCTTTAGAGAAGGAAACAGGGATAGTTCTTGCCGGGAGTCCGAGTCAGAATGTCGGGTATGCAGTCGCGACGGCTTTACCGAAGGAGGCACATGAAAGCCCGATGCTGTCCCTCGATAAGACGAAGTCGGTAGAGGAGTTGGAAAATTTCCTCGGAGAGCAAAAGGGGATTCTCTCCTGGAAACTCGACGGTCTTACCGTAGTCATGACGTATGAAGGCGGAGAACTTGTGAAGGCGGTGACGAGAGGAAATGGGAGAATCGGGGAAATTGTTACCGAAAATGCCAAGCGTTTTCGTAATCTTCCGCTGCAAATTCCTTTTCAGGGAAGGCTGGTGATTCGGGGAGAAGCGCTGATTCGCTATTCTGATTTTGAGAAAATCAATGAAGAGCTCCCGGAAGAAGGGGCGAAGTATAAGAATCCGAGAAACCTCTGCTCCGGTTCCGTTCGGCAGCTCGATCCGAAGATTACCTGGGAAAGAAAGGTACAGTTTTGTCCGTTTACCCTGGTTTCAGCAGAAGGCGGATCTCCAACACCTGATTTCCATAACAGCCACGAGGAAGAATTTCTGTTTTTGGAAGCGCAGGGATTTTCCGTAGTGGGCAGAAGAATGGTGAGAAGGGGAGAGTTAAAGGAAGCGGTCGCCGCCTTTTCCAAGCAGGTTCGAGAAAATGATTTTCCGTCCGACGGCTTAGTCCTCCTCATGGATGATATTGCCTACGGAAAGAGCCTCGGGACGACTGCCAAGTTTCCCAGGAATGCACTTGCTTTTAAGTGGGAAGATGAGGAAGAGAAGACGACTCTTCGGGAAGTGGAATGGTCTCCCAGTAGAACAGGGTTGATTAATCCGGTGGCTATCTTTGATCCGGTGGAACTGGAGGGAACGATAGTCAGCCGGGCGAGTCTCCATAATCTCAGCTACATAGAAGATTTAGCACTGGGAATCGGAGATACGGTAACCGTATATAAAGCCAATATGATTATTCCCCAGATTGGAGAGAATCTGACGAAGTCGGGAAAACTTTCGATTCCGGAGGTCTGTCCGGCTTGCGGGAAAGAGACAAAAATCGTACAGGACAAAGAAGCGAAAATGCTCTACTGCAAGAATCCGGAATGTCCGGCGAAGCATATCAAGCAGTTTGCCCTCTTTGTCAGTAGAGACGCCTTGAATATCGAAGGTCTTTCGGAAATGAGTCTGGAGAAGTTTATCGGACGCGGCTTCATTCATGATTTTCCGGATCTCTTCTTCCTTGCAAAATACCGGGATGAAATCATTTCCATGGAAGGCTTTGGGAAGAAGTCGTTTGAAAAATTGATGGAGAATATAGAAAAAGCAAAAGACACCACGCTCGCCCGACTTCTCTACGGATTGGGGATCGGCGGAATCGGGGCAAGCAATGCAAGGCTGGTATCCGAAGCGTTTCGGGAAGATCCGGAACTGCTTATCCATGCGGACAAGGAAAGTCTTCTTTCCATTAAGGGGATGGGGGAAGTCCTCTCAGAGAGTATTGTGCGTTATTTTCAGGAAGAGGAAAATCTGGATCGATTTCGGAAACTGCTCGGTCTCTTGCGTCTCCACAAAGAAGAGAAGAGAGAACTTGCCGCTCTCTCCGGGAAAGTGATTGTGATTACCGGTTCTCTGGAACATTTTCATAACAGAAAGGAACTGGAGGAGGAGATAAGAAAGGCAGGGGCGACTATTGCTTCCTCCGTTTCGAAGAATACGGATTATCTCATTAACAATGATAGGAATTCCGGCAGCAGTAAAAATAAGAAAGCACAGGAACTCGGCATTCCGATTCTTTCGGAAGAGGATTTTCTGCGTTTACTGGAACAGTAAAGAAATGCTTTAGCTAGAGAGGAAGAGGGACCATGTCTTTTCAGAATTATGATTTGTATTTTCCTAATTTGCATATTGGAATCGAACACCTGGTAAACCACATCAGTATTTTCGGGTTTCCTATTGCGTTTTACGGGATGATTATTGGCTGCGGGATGTTGCTTGGACTTTTTGTTGCAACAAAAGAGTATGTCCGGAGTGGATACAAGGCGGATGATATTCAGGATTTTGCCCTTTGGGTCATTGTTCTCGGCATCATCGGGGCGAGAATCTATTATGTCATTTTTGAATGGGACTATTATTCGAAGCATCTTCTGGAAATTCCGAATATTCGCCAGGGCGGACTTGCCATTTACGGAGGCGTTCTGATGGCTCTTTTTACCTGTATTGTCTACACGAAGAAGAAAAAGCTGGATTTTTTTCCGATGGCGGATGCCGGTGTCCTCGGTCTTATTCTGGGGCAGGCAATCGGCCGATGGGGAAATTTCTTCAATGCGGAAGCTTTTGGAGGGTATACGGATTCCCTTCTTGCCATGCGAATTAAGGAATCTATAGTAAACCCTACCATGATTAATGAGAATGTTCGCTCGCATATTCTGCTTTTGGACGATATCAGTTATATTCAGGTTCATCCGACCTTTCTTTATGAGAGCGTATGGAATCTTTGCGTGTTTTTCTTTCTCCTTTGGTTTTCCAAGAGGAAGAAGTTTAAAGGACAGGTTTTTCTTCTGTATCTCGGTCTGTATGGTTTTGGAAGATTCTTTATCGAGGGGCTGCGTGCGGATTCCCTGATGTTGTTTGGAACGGGCATAGCCGTGTCTCAGGCACTTTCTCTGGTACTGGTGCTTGCCAGTGTATTTTTACAGATTTTCTTTTTGAAGAAAAATAGCAGCGCGGAGCAGGAGGATGAAAAGGAATAGATCCGGGAAAAGAGGAATAGCAATAGAAAAATCTGTACAGAGACGGGAATGCTGTCTCTGTACAGATTTTTTGCTGTCTTATTCGCTACTTTTTGAATCAGTCTTCGCGCTCAATAACCCGGAACTTGGATACCAGTTCATTCATGATATTGGCCTGTCCGGATAGCTCTTCCGATGCGGCGGCGGATTCCTCTGCCGTTGCGGAGTTGGTCTGTACGACGGAGGAGATTTGGTCGGCTCCGACAGTCAGTTGCCGGATTCCCTCCGCTTCCTCTTCAGAAGCCTTTGTAATCTTCTCAATGATATCGCTGATACTCTTTGTCTTTACTTTTACCTCTTCCATCGAATCGGCTGTTTCCCGGCTGATTTTCGCGCCTCTTTCTACCGCGTTGATGGTTTCTTCAATCAGATTACTGGTGTTTTGTGCCGCCTTTGCAGATTTCTGTGCAAGATTTCCGACTTCATCCGCAACCACGGCAAAGCCTTTTCCGGCTTCTCCGGCACGTGCGGCTTCAATCGCGGCATTCAGAGAGAGGATATTGGTCTGGAAAGCAATGTCGTCAATCGTCTTAATAATCTTACTGATTTCATTGGATTTATCCGTAATTTCCTGCATTGCAGTAGACATTTCTCTCATCTTCTGGTTACTTGTTTCTACTGCATGACCGGCATCCATACTTAACTGATTTGCCTCTACGGACTGATCCGCCGTACTTTTTATTTTGGCGGAAATGTCGTTCATGGTAGCTCCGAGCTCCTGAATGGAGGAAGCCTGCTCGGTTGCCCCCTGTGAGAGAGCCTGTGCACTGCTGGAAACCTGTTCGGCGCCGCCGTTCACCTCTTCTGCGGAATTTTTAATTTCCGTCATGGTGTTTGAAAGGTCCGTCGTGATATCCCGAAGGGCAAGCAGTAAGGGCTTGTAATCTCCCGGATACTTTGTTTCGTCAGAGAGATCCACGCGGAAGTCCCCGCCGGCTATAGAAGCCAGTTTTTCGTTCAGGTCACTGATGATTTCCTTTATTCTGAACGTAACCTTCTTAAAAGAGTCCGCAAGATGGCCGATTTCATCCTGCTTGTTGTACTTCACTTCTACATTTAAGTTTCCGTCCGCAACTTTGTCGCCGACACCGGCAATCTTCTTCAAGGGATCCAAGTTCTTCTTTACCAAGAAATAGGTACAAACGATGAGAAGAAGGGTTCCCAGCAAACCGATCAGGGATGCAGTGGTAATCAGCCTATTGGTGACTGCCTGATAATCGCTGCTTGCGATACTCATAAGACTCCACCAGGTGGTATTTCCAAATGCAGTGGGGGCAAGATAGACTCTTCTCTTTACACCGGATGTATTGGTGATTTCCATGTGGAAAGATTTTCCTTCCTTCAATTTCTCTTGGATTTTCTGCACCCCGTCTTTATCTACCGCGGCAGAGAGGTTCTTTCCCTTAAGAGCCTCGTTGGAAACGAACATAAAGTTTCCGCTATCGTCCATTACTGAGGTGAAGAGGCTCGGGAAACGGCTGTCTGCGTGCTTTAATACATCAAAGGCGGCGAGGTCCAACTCGATGGTGATTACCCCTTTGAAGTCATTCTTATCGACAATCGGATCACAGATCGTAATCACCGTTTTGGAAGGATCTTCGTCCAGAGTGTAAGCGGAAGAAATGGTCGGTTTCAGGGTCTCTTTCGCCGTTGTATAATAGTCTTTATCTTTGTAGTAGCTGTAGGGATAATTGATGATATTTCTGCTTTTTACACTCTGAAAAGTCATGTAGGGAGCAAAATCCGTTACGCCGTCAATTACCTTGTTCGGCTCGAAAAAGTAACCGATTCCGGTAACATGAGGGTTACTTTGAATGGTGGCGTACATCGTATCCATCATAACGACTTCAAGATTGTAGCGACTTGCCGGAACGGCACGGTCAATGATACGAGAGCGAAATGTTGTTCCAGACATGGGACTGATGGTCTGGGGAATCAGGTTATCTCCATCTTTCGATACGATGGTCCATGGATTTCCCGGAACGCCTCCGATGGCATCATTTTGATCCCAGACGAAGCTGATGGCTTCTTTCATATTTCCGGAAAGCGTCGTGATCTCTCCCAGGATGTCACTGGTTTTTGCTCCGGTGAGGGAGAGCATATCATCCATATTTTTGTCGAGGTTCTTCTTGGTGGATTGGCTACCCATATCGACAATGGCGTAGCTAAGGATGAGGATAATGAAAAATCCCAAAATACCCAGCATAAGAGAGAGGCGCTGGCTCAGGCTCATATTCCCCTTTTTCTTTGGTAAATGTGTCGTGTCCTTCGTTTTCATAACTATTCCTTCCTTGTATAGATCCTGCACAGCCGCTCTTGATGAGCTTCTGCTTCGGCAATCTTCTTCTCCAAAGATGCCGATTGAGTGAGATTTGCCATAGCGAAAAAGTGAGCGCGCAAATGGCATATAATAGATTTATATGAAATTTCTATCGACCTATTTTATCTTACTATAATAGGAAAGAGCATAAAATTTGGACACGGGAATAAAGAAGGATTGTGTTATACTTATTCTGTCCTTTGGAGCACCGTGTTCAGTCAGAAAAAGAAAAAAGAAATAAGAAAAAGAAGGAAAAGCAGGAAAAGAAGGAAAAGCAGGCGGAACAGAAAAAGGGTGAACACGAAGAGAAAGAGATAAAAGCAAATCCGGAAGATGCAGTAAAAAAGGATATAGAGCAGGAATAAAACAATAAAGAGATATAAAAATGGAACTCACTATAAATATCAACACACAGCAACCAAAAGTAGATGCCTTTTTAAACTTTATAAAATCACTTGATTTTATAGAGATTACAAATATTAAGAGCAATGAAGATAGGAAGCATTTACAGCAAAAAAAGTTTAAGAAAAAACTTTTTACAGCTTTAGATGAACTTAAAGATGCGAGAGAGGGGAAAATAAAGTTAGGTAATTTAGAAGATTTGCTCAATGAAATATAAATTTGCTTACCTTCCTTCGTTTGGTATAGATAGTGAAGAGGCTACTTCTGTAGCCTTTGTTTCTATTTATGACAAGTCAGAATACGATACTATAGATTTGGATATTGTGAAAAAAATGATAAAAGAATATCGTGGAGAAGCATAATGTCTGTATTGTAATCCCTAGCTATAACAATGCTAAAACCCTTAGGCGAGTGCTTGAGGGAGTATTGCGTTATCCCTATGGGGTGTTGGTGGTAAATGACGGGGCTACCGATGATACAGCCGCAATTCTAACTCAGTACCCCTCCGTAACCACTATTACGCACCCTAAAAATCAGGGTAAAGGCAAAGCCCTGCAAACAGGTTTTGAGCAAGCACGCGCTATGGGGTATGACTACGCCCTGACATTAGATTCTGATGGGCAACACTATCCTGAGGATATCCCTGTATTTATAGAGGCTTTAGCTGCTGAAGAGGCACCTGTGCTATTAGTAGGCAACAGAGATATGCAGCAAGAGGGAGAGCCTAAAAAAAGCAGCTTTGGGCATCGCTTTTCGAACTTCTGGTTTCGATTAGAGACAGGGGTAGCCCTACCCGATACGCAGTCAGGTTACCGTCTGTATCCACTGCATTTTATTCCGAAGAAATACTACACCCGAAAATTTGAATTTGAGATAGAAATATTAGTGCGCAGTAGCTGGCGAGGTATAGCCGTTAAGCCAGTGCCTATCAGGGTGCTTTACGACCCTGCTGAGAGAGTCTCGCACTTTAGACCCTTCCGCGATTTTACTCGCATCAGTATCCTCAATACCGTATTGGTAGTACTCACCTTTTTGTACATCAAACCTCGCAACTTCTTCCGCGAGGCACGCCAAAAAAGTTTTAAACAGTTTGTAAAAGAAAATATATTAGAAAGCGACAGTAGCAAAGAAGTGAAAGCCTGTTCGGTAGCCTTAGGGATCTTCTTTGGCATTGCTCCTTTTTGGGGCTTGCAAACCGTGCTTACCATCGCTTTAGCAGTCTTCTTCCGGCTCAATAAAACACTCGCTTTTATCTGTTCTAACGTTAGCATCCCCCCTATGATACCAGTGTTGATACTCGCCTCGCTAAAAATTGGAGCTTTTATAACAGGCGGACAGGTATTGCCTGAAGGCGAGATAAATATGGACTACGTAAAGAGTAATTTGCTACAGTATTTG
>ERZ773250.1198-NODE-1198-length-13300-cov-7.483428_pt1 | contig 13300 bp, 13 predicted proteins | sample MGYA00511258_ERZ773250 | MGnify/ENA primary metagenome ERZ773250 (study PRJEB29015, sample SAMEA2738164) | human oral metagenome | biome: human oral; feature: human-associated habitat; material: saliva | place: China | collected 2187 ... | reverse complement strand
CGGTCTGCCTGGTGGTATGATGGGCTCGATGATGGCTGACCTCAAGGGCGTGCACGCTGGGATCAACATGCACCTGCGCAAGAAGGGTGAGCCCGAGCTGAGCGTCGACGACCTCCTGGTGCGCCTCTTCGACGAAGTCGCCTACGTATGGCCTCGCCTCGGGTATCCCCCACTGGTGACGCCCTTCAGCCAGTACGTCAAGAACGTCGCGCTGATGAACGTCTACAACCTCACCATCGGCAAGGGCCGCTGGGAGGCGATCGACAACAATACCTGGGGTATGATCCTCGGCAAGTCGGGTCGCCTGCCGGGCAAGCTCGACCCCGAGATCGTCGAGCTGGCGGCCAGCAAGGGATTCGAGTTCACCACCGAAGATCCTCAGCTCAACTACCCCGACGCGCTGGATAAGTTCCGCGCCGAGATGGTAGAGAACGGCTGGGAGCTGGGCGAGGACGACGAAGAGCTCTTCGAATTCGCCATGCACGAGAGCCAGTACCGCGACTACAAGAGTGGTGCGGCTAAGGAGCGCTTCCAGGCAGAGCTGGATAAGGCTAAGACCGACGCCCTCGTCAAGAAGGGCTACAGCCCCGAGGATGCCCTCAAGGTCAAGCGTCAGGGTACCGAGCCCATCGAGGCCCCTGCCTCTGGTCAGATCATCTGGGAGGTAGACCCCGAGGACTACTCTACGGCTCCAGCCCTCGGCACCTACATCAAGACGGGCGAGCCCCTCTGCTACATCCAGACGACGGCAGGCTACTTCGAGCCTGTGTACTCCAACTTCACCGGCCGCCTCTCCGAGGTCACGGCTCAGGGCGCCAACGTCCGCAAGGGTGAGGCCCTAGCCTACGTCCGTCCCGCCGAGAAGGAGGAGCTCTTCGTCGAGTGTGAGAGTGAGCAGCTCAAGCGCGTCGAGAAGCTCGAGGAGGTACGCCACGTGCTGCGCAAGCGCCGCGGCGAGAAGTAAGCCACTCGCAGACTCTTACGATTACGAAGCCCTAGAGGGGCTCGCGGGGATGCCTAGCGTCCCTGCGAGCCCCTCTAGGCGCTTAGCGAGCCCCGCCCCGCGGTAGCTAGGGCTGCCCGAAAAGCAGTATCTTTGCGGCAAACAAAATCTGAAGTACAAGATGCTTGATGAAGCCCTAGTAAAGGACAAGATCGACACCCCCCTCTTCCATCTCATAGGTCAGGCAGCTGACGAACTAGGCGTCGAGGCCTATGTCGTGGGCGGCTACGTGCGTGACCTCTTCCTCCGTCGCCCCTCCAAGGATATAGACATCGTCTCCGTGGGGCGGGGGATCGACCTGGCGGAGGCTGTAGCGCGGAAGCTAGGTCGTGGGGCGCATATCTCGGTCTTTGCCCGCTTCGGTACGGCTCAGGTCAAGCAGGGGGAGCTGGAGCTAGAGTTCGTCGGCGCACGCCGCGAGAGCTACAGCCCCGACAGCCGCAAGCCCGTCGTCGAGGACGGGACGCTGGAGGAGGACCAGCAGCGCCGTGACTTCACCGTCAATGCCCTAGCGCTCTGCTTGAATGAAGAGTGCTTCGGCGAGCTCGTTGACCCTTTCTACGGGCTCGAGGATATGGAGGACCTGACGCTGCGCACGCCGCTCGACCCCGATGTGACCTTCAGCGATGATCCGCTGCGTATGATGCGGGCGCTACGCTTCGCCTCGCAGCTGGGTTTCTTCATCGACCCCGAGACCTTCGCGGCCATAGGGCGCAATGCCGAGCGCATCGCCATCATCTCGGCCGAGCGTATCTCTACGGAGTTCAATAAGATCCTGCTCTCGCCCCGCCCCTCGGTCGGGCTAGAGCTCTTCGAGCTCTCGGGGCTCATGGGCCTGGTCTTCCCCGAGCTGCTGGAGCTCAAGGGTGCCGAGACGCGCGAGGGCATAGGGCACAAGGACAACCTTACCCACACCTATAAGGTCGTAGACAATCTAGCCCGTGCGCTCACGGCTCGCGGGCGCCGTGAGGAGGACCTGTGGCTGCTGTGGGCAGCACTGCTGCACGACATCGGCAAGCCCCGCACCAAGCGCTTCGACAAGCGCCTGGGCTGGACCTTCCACAACCACAACTACGTGGGGATGAAGATGGTCAAGCGCATCTTCACCCGCCTACGCCTGCCGCTGGATGCCAAGCTCCACTACGTCGAGAAGCTGGTGAACCTACACATGCGCCCCGCCATGCTGGTCGATGAGGGTGTGACGGACTCGGCCGTACGCCGCCTGCTCTTCGAGGCGGGGGACGATATCGATGACCTGATGCTCCTGGTGGAGGCCGACATCACCAGCAAGAACCCGCAGAAGGTGCGTAAGTACCTCGACAACTACAGCCTCGTGCGGCAGAAGCTCGCCGACATCGAGGAGAAAGACCGAGTGCGCAACTTCCAGCCGCCTATCTCGGGCGAACTGATCATGCAGACCTTTGCCCTCAGCCCCTGCCGCGAGGTGGGGCTCATCAAGGACGCCATCAAGGAGGCCATCCTCGAGGGTACCATCCCCAACGAGTACGAGGCTGCCCACGCCTACATGCTCCAGGAGGCCGCCAAGCTCGGCCTCACCGCCCAGTAATATGAAACAATTATCGAATCAGCAACAAGCTAGGATGTCAGTAGTAGAATACCCTACCGCCTATATTCCTCCTTGCGAGGATGCTTCTTGCTCGGATTGTAACCTGTTGTTTGATGGAGATGAATTTGCTCCTAGTTGGGTTAATTCTCAAATGTCCTATCCCAATCGGAGATTACGATTGGCGACTGTCTTTTCCGGCATTGGAGCTATAGAGCACGCGTTCAATCGTCTTAACCTCGAGACCGAACTCATCTTTGCTTGCGATATTGACCCCTTTGTCCGAAAGAGTTATTTCGCTAATTATCCAATGACAGAGGAGCGTTGGTTTGATGACGTCAAGCAGATAGATGGACGACGATTTCAAGGCATGGTAGACCTATTTGTTGGAGGAAGTCCTTGCCAATCTTTCTCGCTTGTGGGGAAAAGACGAGGCATGGAAGATGCAAGGGGAACTTTGTTCTATGAGTTTGCGCGCCTAGTGTCAGAAATACAGCCTAAGGTATTCATCTACGAGAATGTGAGGGGGCTGACCAATCACGATGAAGGAAGAACCTTTGAGGTGGTTAAGGCTACTTTTGATGAGTTGGGCTATCGCTATTACGCTCAAGTATTGAATGCTAAGGACTACGGGATTCCACAGAATAGAGAGCGCATCTTTATCGTGGGGTTTCGCGATCCTTCTACAGAATTCACATTTCCTTCGCCCATTAAGCTTGAAACAAGGATGCAGGATTTTCTTGAGGATTATATCGATAGCCGATACTTTCTCCAAGAGAAGGGGGTCAAGTTTGTTACGAGTAGCAAGAATCGCCTGAAGCGTTATACTCAAATTAATGGGGAGGTCGCTCTATGTCAAAAGGCAAATCAGCAGTTCAATTGGCATGGTGATTTTGTGTTTGATGAGCGTGCTGTACCTGAGTTTGATGAGTTCTTATTTGATGTTCGAGATGTGGAGGAGAAATACTATCTCTCAGATAAAGTGAAGGAGTATGTTCTTTCTCCTGGGACAAAGACTTTCAGAACTTCCATACGGACTGATTTAGAGGTAGCTCGGCCTCTATTACAATCTATGCACAAAATGCATCGTGCGGGCGTAGATAATTATGTTACTCATACTGGGCGAATTCGCAAGCTGACTCCTCGTGAGTGTTTACGCTTAATGGGGTTTAGGGATAGCTTTCGGCAAGTTGTTAGCGATACCCAGATGTATCGGCAGGCTGGCAATAGTATTGTCGTGGATGTCCTGATTGCCCTGCTCAAGCAGATCGATATTATGAATTATGCTTCAGAATAAGTAATTATGGATAACATTATCTTGGCAGGAGATAGCTATAAGATTGTCGATGTTCGAGAAAAGCTGACGATTGCAGATAGTTTTGTCGTTCGAGCAAATAAACTCGGCTCAGGCAATGGGGAAGCAAAACTATATGTGGGCCAGCGTACGGACAGTAATCTTCAGTTTTGGGGAAAAGAGCCTTTTTCGTGTCAATGCTTCTTGCTCAAGAATGATCTTTTGCGTTACCTAGACCAGGTGCATGCTGAGTATCTTTATCCAGAGCAGAGCTACCAGGCAAAAGAGACCCTGCCTGAGCTGTGGCAAAATAGACGTAAGGTTGTAGAGCTTTACCCTGATCGGATTGAGTTTTCACTGCAAAGTCAAACTCAGATTGTAGGGCCGAGACTCTATGTCTCCTCTGAGACTCGGAAAGGATCAGCCTACAACCTTATAAGAGAGCTATCTCTACCTAATGTAACCTATGTGAGTATCCTTAAGCTCGTTGATGAGAGCGGGCGCTTGTCGTATTATTTCCGCCTATTTGCGAGTTTCTTAGGGGATGAAATTCATCCGGCAATTGTAGAGCAACAGGAGCAACAAGTATTGCAGCTGGATATCCCCGCTACAGAGCGTCAACAGATCGTTCGTTCACGGCAGGGACAAGGAACGTATCGTAGCCGATTGCTTGAAGAATGCCCTTTTTGCCCTGTAACCCTAGTCTCCGACGATCGTCTCCTGATCGCAAGTCATATTAAACCATGGGCTGTGTCTTCCGATCGAGAACGCTTGGATCCAAAAAATGGGTTGATGCTTACGCCTACAATTGATCGCCTATTTGATCAAGGTTATCTGTCATTTACGGATGATAAACAGTGTATACTTTCGCCCTTCTTGTCTCCTCGCACATTTAGTTTGCTAGGGTTGGCCTCAGGGAAGAGTTATCCCAACCTCCCCATCGAAGGTCGGCAAGAATATATGGCATATCATAGAGATAATATTCTTAAACATTAATACCTATATTATTGATGGAGTGGATTAGGGCAACCTTATTAAGCGGCCTCTTTTTGGGGGCAACACTCGGCCTCTCGGCTCAGCAGCCCGCAGATGCCATCCTCGGCACCTATATGACCGAGGGTGGCAAGGCCAAGATCGTCGTCTCCAAGCAAGGCACGCACTACATCGGCACCCTCGTCTGGACGCGCCGCGGCGATGTCCTCGACAGCAAGAATCCCGACAAGGCCGAGGCACAGAAGAAGCTCGTCGGTAAGGTCATCCTGCGCGACCTACAGCATGACGAAGACGCTGACTACAAGGGAGGTAAGATCTATGACCCAGAGAGCGGCAAGACCTACAGCTGCAAGGCCACGCGCCAGGCGGACGGCAATCTCAAGGTGCGCGGCTTCATCGGGGCGTCCCTTTTCGGCCGTACGACGCTCTGGACGCGCCAGCGCTAGCAGCCCTCAGACGGGGTACTTCGCGGTGCGAAAAGGCGCTCTTTAACGTCTCTTGCAGATAAATGCTTACTTTTGCATAAGTATATAGGATCACTAGATGGACGAGGTACGTATTGATAAGTGGCTCTGGGCGGTGCGCATCTTCAAGACACGCTCCATCGCGACCGACGCCTGCCGCAAGGGGCGCGTAGCGATCGACGGGACCACGGTCAAGCCTGCGCGCATGCTACAGCGTGGCGCGATCGTCTCCGTCCGAAAGCCTCCTGTGACCTACTCCTTCCGCGTGCTGGAGCTCATCGGCAGCCGCGTCGGTGCCAAGCTCGTGCCTCAGTACATGGAGAACGTCACCCCCCGCGAGCAGTACGAGCTACTGGAGCTGCAGCGGGTCTCAGGCTTCGTCGACCGAGCTAAGGGGCTCGGCCGTCCGACCAAGAAGGACCGTCGCGACCTCGACCAGTTCGCCGACGACCTCCCCGAGGGTATGGACCTCTTCGATTGGGACGAGGACTGGGATGAGGAACTACACTAGCCGAACCTAAGAGAGTACACCCATAAGCAAACAGCGTATGAAGATCAAAGACTCTATCTCCATCCGTCACATCGCTGACGAGTACATCATGATCGTAGGCTCTGGGTCGAGCCTGGACTACACCCAGGCTGTGAGCCTCAACGATACGGCTGCCTACCTCCTCGAGAGCGTAGGGCAGGAGCCCTTCGAGGCTGAGGACTGGGTAGAGCTCCTGATGGAGCGCTACGATGTAGATGCTGAGACGGCCGCCGCCGACGTGGCGCGCCTCATCACCGAGCTGCACGAGGTCAAGGTCCTCGACTAAGGACGCTTCGAGGCTCCCCAAATCCTTACTACCTTCATCACCCACAGGCTTCACCATACGGCGATGCTGACCCAGGCTGATCGGCTCTTCCTTCTGCTCCTACGCATAGCGATGCGCGGCGAGCAGCCCGATCCTACGCCCTTCCTGGGCCTGAAGGAGTCCGTCTGGCGGCGCATACGTCATCTGGCGCGAGCACACGCCGTGGCGGGCTTCGTCGGGGATACGATCCTCAAGCTGCCTAAAGAGGCACTCCCCCCGCGTCAGCTCTACCTCAAGATCTTCACCGAGGTAGAGATGACGAAGGAGGGGAACCGCCGCCTGCTGGCTGGCCTCAAGGATCTGATGTCGAAGCTCGAGGAGGTAGAGCTGCCCTTCGTCTTGCTCAAGGGCTTAGGACTCAGCCAATACTACCCGAAGCCCGAGCTACGGGCAGGCGGCGACCTCGACCTCCTGTACTACAGCGAGACCGACTACCTGTGGGCTAATGTCTTCTTCATGCAGGAGGGCTACCACCTGCATGCCGAGTCGGAGGCGCGTCGTGGGCACACGGCCTTCAGCTACCGCAGCACGCTGGTAGAGAACCATGCGCGGGCGGTCTTCTTCGACCTCAAGCGCCACAACGCCTACTTCGAGCAGCTCGTGCAGGCGGCGATCCGTGAGCGACGCCTAGAGCGCGTGTCGCTGGGCGAGGGTGTCGAGGTCGACACGCTCCCCGCGGAGCTCAATGCCCTCTACATCTTCATCCATATCTTCTTCCATTGGTTGCACTGGGGGGTAGGCTTCAGACAGTACACTGACTGGCTGCTCTATCTGGAGGCACACCGCCCCGAGCTGGATAATGGCCGCTTCACCGAGATGGCGCAGCAGCTGGATATCCTCTACCCGATGCAGCTCTTTGCCCAGGCGGCGATCCGTCACCTGGGAGCAGCCCCCGAGCTCTTCCCCATCCCGCTCCTTGAGGAGGACGACCCGCATAGCGAGGCTATCCTCCTGGACGTGCTACGTGGGGGGAACTTCGGCTTCGGTCAGCGCCCCGAGCCCGCCTCTAACGTCTGGGTGTCCAACTGGCGCAAGCTCACCTTCAAGGCACGCCGCTCGCGTCGCCTCTATGCCATCACACCGCATCACGCCTCCCGCATCATCTGGGGCAGTGTCCTGGGGCACGTGATGCTCCATCTGCGCCCCCGAGGATGGTAGAGCTGCTGCGCTTCCTTCTCCGTGGTCATCGCTGGAGCATCCTCGTCATTATCCTCCTCGGGATACTGGGGGTAGGCTTCGCCCTCGCCTTTGTCTATCTGTCCAAGGAGGTCATCGACCAGGCCGTACAGCATCAGTCGGCGACCCTCAGCCGCGACATCACCCTCCTCGTCCTAAGCCTTGCCCTGCAGGTCGTCTGCAAGGTCGCCTCGGTACGCCTGACGGGCTACACAGGGGCTCGTATGAGTATCGCCCTGCAGCGTAAGGTCTTCCGTCACCTGCTCTACACGCGCTGGCAGCAGCTCTCCGAGCTCCATAGCGGCGACGTCATCGTCCGTATGCTGCGCGACACAGACGCCTTGGTAGGCTTCTTCGTCTCCTCCCTCCCTACAGCCATCACTGCGAGCATCCAGCTCTTGGGTGCCCTGCTGCTCCTCTACTACTTCAGCCCAAACCTTGCCCTGATCCTTGGCCTCGGGATGCCGCTCGTACTGCTCTTCAGCCGCCTCTACTACCGCCGTATGCGCCGCTATACGGATGAGATGAAGGCCGCCGAGAGCCAGATCACCGCGCACATCCAGGAGCGCCTGACGAATCAGACCCTCCTGCGTACCTTCGAGCGCCAGGAGTCCAGCCTCGTGGAACTGGGCCTCAAGCAAGGCCGCTACATGCAGGCCGTACGCCGCCAGACCTTCGTCTCCGTCTTCACCAGCCTCTTCATCCAAAGCGCCTTCTCCGCGGGCTACATCACCGCCTTCCTATGGAGCGTGCGGGGCATCTTCTATAGCACGGTGACCTTCGGGATGATGACCTCCTTCCTCCAGCTGGTAGGGCGCATCCAGGGGCCGCTGAATACGCTCCTGAGCCTCCTGCCCACGCTGGTCAATGCGCGCTCTAGCCTCGATCGCCTCGGGCAGATCCTTGCGCTGAAGACCGAGGATATGCAGCGCGAGCTGCGCCTCAGTGGCGAGCTGGAGCTGAGGGTAGAGGGGCTGAGCTTCCGCTATAGCGCCGAGGAGCCCTGGGTCTACCGTGACTTCGACCTCGAGGCCCGTAGCGGGCAGATGATCGCCTTGATGGGCCGCACGGGGGCGGGGAAGACGACCCTGCTGCGCCTACTGCTCGGCCTCGTCAGCCCTACCGAAGGGCGACTGGAGCTACGTGCTGGAGGGCGAAGCTATCCTATCGCCGAGCGCACACGATCCAACTTCGTCTACGTCCCTCAGGGCGGTAGCCTGATGAGCGGCACCATACGAGAGAATCTCCTCATCGGCGACGATGAGGCTAGCGACGAGCGTCTCTGGCAGGCGCTAGACCTAGCCGTCGCAGACTTCGTGCGCAGCCTCCCTGAGGGGCTGGATACGCTGATCGGCGAGCGGGGCGTAGGGCTCTCAGAGGGCCAAGCGCAGCGTATCGCCATCGCCCGAGCACTGCTGCGCCCTGGGCGTATCCTGCTGCTGGATGAGGCTACCTCGGCACTGGATGAGGATACGGAGGCACGCTTTCTCGAGCAGCTGAGGCACTCGGTGCAGGACCGCCTCGTGATCTTCATCACCCATCATCCGCGTGTGGCGGCTGCCTGCGATCAGGTCGTCGAGCTACGCCCTGCCTAGCGGATCCCCCGCTGCAGGCACGCACGCATCACTTTCTAGAACCTAACTACGATATATGTCAGAGGACAACGAATACCTACGCATAGAGGAGGACATCGTCGCCGCGCTCCGCACGGTCTACGACCCCGAGATCCCAGTGAACGTCTACGACCTAGGGCTCATCTACTGCGTTGAGCTGACGGACGAGAAGTTCGTCATCATCACCATGACCCTCACAGCCCCCAACTGCCCTGCCGCCGATTTCATCCTCGAGGATGTACGGATGAAGATCGAGGACGTCGCGGGCGTCACGGGCGTCGAGATCCAGCTTACCTTCGAGCCCGAGTGGTCGAAGGAGATGATGAGCGAGGAGGCTATGCTGGAGCTTGGCTTCCTCTAGGGATAAGGCTAGGATGACACAGACAGCACGTACCAAGGTCTTCTTCACCAGCGATGCCCACCTCGGCTCCGGCTACCATCAGGATCCGCTCGCCGTGGAGCAGCGGCTGGTGCGCTGGCTGCAGCATATCGAGCCTGAGGCACGGGCGGTGTACTTCCTCGGGGACATGTTCGACTACTGGTTCGAGTACCGCGCGGTCGTCCCTCGGGGCTATGTGCGCTTCCTCGGGCAGGTGGCCCTGATGAGCGATCGCGGGGTGGAGATCCACTTCTTCGCGGGCAACCACGATGTGTGGTTCAGGGACTATATTCAGCAGGAGCTCGGCGCCCAGGTGCATCACCACGCGCTGGAGTGCGTGCTGGATGGCAAGCGCTTCCGCCTGGCGCACGGCGACGAGGAGTCGCAGAGCGAAGGCTGGACGAGCGCCTTCCTCTACCGCCTCTTCCGCAACCCGCTGGCACAGCTCCTCTACGGTGCCGTGCATCCACGCTGGACGGTGGGCTTTGCCCTCAACTGCTCGCTGCGCAGCCGACGCAAGGGTCTCAAGCGTGCGACCCTCGGCGAAGTGCCGCACGCCTACCACAACGAGTACTTCGACCTCGAGCAGGAGACGCTCATCCGCTGGACGAAGGACTACGCCGCGAAGCATCCCGAGATCGACTATTACCTCTTCGGCCACCGTCATCTGCTGGTGGACCTCGCCCTGCGCGGCGATCGGCGCGTGCTCATCCTCGGGGATTGGCTGCGCTACAATTCCTATGCCGTCTGGGACGGCACGGCCCTCTACCTCGATCAGTGGGAGGTCGAGGACTAAGCTCCTCCTACTGGCTTCGTGTTACTCCTATATATCCCCCAAGGCATGAAGCGCATATTCCTATGCTCCTCCCTCCTCGTGCTTAGCCTCCTCTCACTAGGCTGCAGCCAGCAGGGACAGACGAGCTCCCCAGCCTCCGAGGCTATCGCCAGCACCGACAGCCTCGAAGGGCGCCAAGTGCTCATCGGCAAGACGCTCCTCCTCGACTACGGCACGATGAAGGCTGAGGTACGCTACGACTCCGACTCCGTCTACTGGCGTACGATGACGCCCGAAGGGCAGCAGACGGGGCAGGACCGCGAGATCCCGTCCTACGAGGCGCTGGGTGGAGATCGCTTCTTCGTCACCTGGCAGGAGGCGGATGGTACGGCGGTGACGCAGATCGTGGATCTCAGGGAAGGTACCGTGATGGCCAGCGTCCTCGACCCCGCCAAGGCCAAGAGCGGCGACCGTACTCCGCTCGTCCTCGTGGGTACGGCTAAGGAAGTGACCCAAGCCAAGTAAGCCCGCTCTCCCAAGTCCTCTCTGAGGCTAAGCCACCTCCCTCCTCAAGCCCCCACACAGAGCCGCTCGCACCCTCCGCGAGCCCTCTGTGTGGGGGCTTTTCTTTTTGCTCTGCGTCTCGTCTCCATTGGGACTAAGTTCGTCCGCCCTTTAGCCTCGTCCTCTTTACTACTAGTCCGTCAGCCCGCTGCCCCTTATCCCTCAGCGCGCTGACGGACGTCCCTCGCGGCGCTGACTGCCGTCAGTCAGCCCCTTGACTGCTATCCCTCGCGAGCCCCACTGCCAAGTCCCGCCGCTCCGTCTGCCTTGCTTGAGCCTCTGTCTTATTAGTTTCATATGGGACTGCTTTCCTACCAATTCTTTTTAATTCTATTCGATTAAAAAGAATTGCTACCTTTGCTGTGCATTGAATGACGTCTTTAATCCGTAGCAGCGTAAACATAGGGGTGGAGCATCGCTCCTGCGACCCTTTTAGGTGATGATACGTAAGGGGAAGCTGTACTATAGCTTGCCCTATGTGCTCCTAATTAAGGGTTTACTCCCCGTATGTGCTGCTGACGATAGGCCTATCACAAGGAATAGGATTACACTAGAATATGTTACTCAACTTCGCTGTAGAGAATTACCGCTCAATCAGGGAGAGGCAGGTTCTTAGCCTTATGGCTGTGGATGGGCTTCCTCATAAGGAGTCATTACTCTCGAGTCATGAGGGGCGCTTAGCCCTACCCCTAGCGGTACTCTTTGGTGCTAATGCTAGTGGAAAGAGTAATATCCTTCGAGCCCTTGGAGCCATGAGGGATATGGTGGATGGCTCTGTCCGACTCAACCCCGAGGACCCCTTAGATGAGTATGAGCCTTTCCTCCTTAATGAGGAGACTCGTACCGATAAGACGGAGTTTGAGATTGAGTTCTTTTTTGAGCTTGATGGTACCACTCGGCATTATCGCTATGGATTTTGCTTCACCGAAAAGACGATAAATGAGGAATGGCTGTTCGAGACTAAGGATGGAGAGGAGCTCTGCCTCTTTACCCGGGGCGAAGAGAATCAGCTTGATCTTGATTCCCTACTTTTCCCAGAAGGAGCTAATAAGGTAGATGCTTTGCGTTCCAATAGGCTTTTCCTCTCGTTGGTTGCACAGCTTAACGGCGATATCTCTAATTCTATTCTAGGTTGGTTCAAGGAGTCTCGATTCATCACGGCTCTTCATACCGAGCCGTATATGGGGAGAACATTCAGGCTCCTGAATGAGGATAGCGAGTATTCGCTGTACGCTAAACGCTTCCTGCAGGATATAGATGTGGCCATACAGGGCCTGTCGTTTGAGGAAGAAAAGATAGATCGAGAAAAATTTCCTAAAGAAGTACAGGAGCTCCTAGGGCCGCTGCTGGAGGCAGGGATGAAGAAGCTACGAGTAGAATCTACTCATAACCTCTATGCCCCAGATGGTACGATTGTAGGTCAGGAACAGTTTGATTTTGAGCGCAAGGAATCGGAAGGGACCATGAAGATCACAGAATTGCTCGGGCTGATCTTTGGGACGCTGGCCCAAGGGACGCTGCTCGTTATTGACGAGCTGGATGCCAAGCTACATCCCTTCCTGACAAGAGCTATTATTCAGCTGTTCACAAATACAGAGCTCAACAAGAAGGGCGCTCAGCTAATCTTCACGACGCATGATACCAATCAACTCAACTTAGATTATGTCCGTCGAGACGAGATTTGGTTCACTCAGAAGAATCAGCGGGAGGAGACCCAGCTCTATTCCCATGTTGACGTTGAGGACTTCGATGAGTATGCCTACGTAGCGGATGAATATGTATGTGGTCGATATGGGGCTATTCCCCGTATCAAGCTCACTCGAGTCTAACGAGAGTATTTGAAGAGCTTATGGGAACAAGGAACGAAAGAAGGGGCTTTTCGCGTGACCGTCAGGGTGGAGGACGTCAGAAGAACGTCAGCTTCTTGATCGTGTCTGAGGATACCAAGTCCTCGGTCTTGTACTTCCAGGACTTGATCAAGGAAGTCAACAGTATACGCCTCGTTGCAGAAGAGGCTCCTAAGATAGCTAGAGAATCTAAGGTTAAGGGCTGTGGTAAAGGGGAAGCTAATCTTGTTCGAGAGGCAGAGAGGATCCGAGAGAGTGAGCTGACTCCCTTTGATAGCTGCTGGATCGTCTTTGATAAAGATGCAGACCAGGACTTTGCTCAAACGATCAAGGCTGCTGAAAAGGCAGGCTTTAAGGTCGCTTGGTCTAATGAGAGCTTTGAGCTCTGGTACCTACTTCACTTTCGTAATCGATCCTCCTATATTGACCGTAAGGCCTGCATCGAGGCCTTGGAGAAGGAACTTGGAAAGCTGGATCCTTCGTTCTCATACGCTAAGGGAGCGTCTGCCATCTTCCGTTACCTTACCGAGGAGAGGCGTAGGCAAGCTATACGGAATGCTGAGAACCTAAGAGCATACTGGCAAGAGTCAGGTACTGCTGATTGCGGACAGCATAATCCCTGTACTCAGGTTGACCAGCTCGTCCAGGAGTTGACCGACCCAGAGAAGCGCAAGGAACTAATTAAGCGTAAGTCATAGCTCTTAGTCATCCGAGCTGCCACTTAGTCTACTCCATTAAGGAAACCCAAATAATAGCGCCCCGCCCCCTAGGCTC
>ERZ773250.1194-NODE-1194-length-13325-cov-6.119066_pt1 | contig 13325 bp, 10 predicted proteins | sample MGYA00511258_ERZ773250 | MGnify/ENA primary metagenome ERZ773250 (study PRJEB29015, sample SAMEA2738164) | human oral metagenome | biome: human oral; feature: human-associated habitat; material: saliva | place: China | collected 2187 ... | reverse complement strand
AATGCTTGAAACCTTGCGTAAATATTTTGACTACATCATTGTAGATACTGCTCCTGTCGGTGTTGTGATTGATGCGGCTATCATTACGCGAAAATGTGATGCTTCTATTTTAGTGACAGCAGCAGGTGAAACAAATCGACGGGATATTCAAAAAGCGAAAGAACAGTTGGAACAAACTGGGAAGCCGTTTTTGGGAGTTGTGTTGAACAAATTCGATACTTCAGTAGACAAAAACGGTCCTTATGGAAATTATGGAGATTATGGGGGAAAATAAGTCGTTCAGTATAGGTGTAAGGAGATTTTTAGATCTATAGTCAGATTCTTTAGAAGTTACTAGATTCAAATCATATTGAATTGAAATGAAAATTTCAAAAGAGTTTTTAAGGTAAGTTTCTTAATTTGAGACTGAAATCGGACCTCCACTTCCACACCGTAGAAAAACAGGGTAAGCGAGAAATGTTAATCGCTTGGTTTTTGAAAATCATAAATATGAGATAGCTTTTAAATCTCTAAGGAGAGCTGACTTTGAGAGGTAATTTATGTATAGGGTAACAAAACGATTAGGAGATATTTTACTTTCTTTAATGGGAATAATAGTACTGTTTCCCGTGTTTATTATAATTGCAATTGCGATAAAGGTTGATTCAAAAGGACCAGTAATATTTAAACAAAAGCGATTTGGACTTTATAAGAAATCTTTCTATGTATTGAAATTTCGAACTATGAAGGTCGAATCGCCAAAATATGTGGCGACTCGAGACTTGGATAAGCCAGAACAGTGGATTACCAAGGTGGGATCTTGCTTGCGTAAAACATCTTTAGATGAACTACCTCAACTGTGGAACATTCTTGTTGGTGATATGAGTGTTGTAGGTCCTAGGCCCGTAGCCATAAATGAACTTGATTTGATTAAAGAAAGAGAGAAGTATGGTGCCAATGATATCTTACCAGGATTAACTGGATGGGCACAAATTAATGGACGTGATAATTTATCAACAGAGATGAAGGCAGAGATAGATGGTTATTATGTAAAACATATGTCGTTAAGAATGGATCTTAGATGTATCATTAGAACAATCCCCTACGTATTAAAACGTAAGGGAATTGTGGAGGGTAGTGGTAAGAAAGAGTTGGATTGATGCAATGAAAATTCTATTTGTTTGTCAACATTATAAGCCAGAACCTTTTAGGTTGTCAGATATTTGTGAGTGTCTAGTTCAAAGAGGGCACGAGGTGGCTGTTTTGACAGGGATTCCTAACTATCCCGAGGGGGAAATATACGCTGATTATCGTAAGGGGAAAAAAAGAAGAGAGACTATAAATGGTGTTACTATTTTTCGTTCATACACAATTGCTAGGAGAAAGAATACTTTATACCGTATATTGAATTATTTTAGTTTTGCTCTTTCCTCTACGATAGGTGTTTTATTTGGGCGTTATAAAGCAAAGGATGGATCGGATTTTGATTGTGTCTTTGTCAATCAACTGTCTCCAGTTATGATGGCTTGGGCTGGTATAGCTTATAAGAACAAGTACAATAAACCTATGTTTTTGTATTGCATGGATGTTTGGCCAGATAGTTTAATTGTAGGTGGGGTGAAGGAAAATGGATTGATTTACAAGATATTTGAATTTATTTCAAAAAAAGTATATCAAGCAAGCGATTATATATTTGTTACTAGTTTAGCTTTTAAAGATTATTTTGTGAAAAAATTTAATATACCTCGTGACAGCATTGCTTACTTGCCACAATATGCAGAGGATTTGTTTCTACCAGATGAATTAAAAACGAATAAAAATACTATTAATTTAACCTTTGCTGGAAATATTGGAAAAGCACAAAATTTGGAAACCATTTTGAAAGCTGCCAGTTTGTTAGAAAAGATTCCCGATTTGCCCCGAAAAATCCACTTTCATTTTGTTGGAGATGGTACTGAGTTATCCAATATGCAAGAATTATCACGCACATTAGGGTTAGAGAATGTTTCATTCTATGGTAGGCGTTCTGTAGAGGAAATGCCTGAGTTTTATAAGAAATCAGATGCAATGCTAGTTTCTTTAATAGGTGACTCAATAATTTCTTGTACCATGCCTGGAAAGGTACAATCTTATATGGCAGCAGGAAAACCAATTATAGGGGCGATTTCAGGAGATACTCAGAGAGTGGTAGAAGAAGCTCAATGTGGATTTATAAGTCCTGAAAAGGATGTAGACCAATTGGTAAAAAATATTTGTGAATTTAGTATGCTTTCTATAGAAAAAAAAGAGGAGTTAGGAAAAAAAGCACGTAGCTATTATGAAGAGCACTTTTCGAAAGATAGGTTTATGGCGAGTTTAGAGATGTATCTGGGAGTTAGGAATGAAAAAGATAAATAATCCAATGAAAGCGTTACTTATATTGTCTGATAATATATATTTAACTCCCTATTTAAACTTTTATAAGGAATTACTGAAGCAACTTTCTATTAATTATGAGGTTGTATATTGGGATAAAAATGTTAATGAAATAATTGCAGAAAAAAATTATTACCGCTTTACTTTTTCTACTAAAGGTAAATTGAGTAAGGTGCGTGGTTATATCAATTTTAGAAGATTAATTAAAAGATTGTTAAAAGAAAATGAGTATAATATCATAATCCCTTTACATAGTATTATTTCTTTTATTTTAGCAGATTCTTTTCTACTCTCCTTTAAAAATCATTATATATATGATATCCGCGATTACAGTTATGAGAAGTTCTTCTTTTATCGCTGGGTTCAGAAACAGCTGGTAACCCATTCGATAATAAATATAATTTCCTCAGAAGGTTATAAAAAATTTTTACCAAATGGAGAGTATTTTATTACTCATAACCTCCCAGATATTACAGGGTTAAACAGAGTGAAACAGTTGGAAGGTGATTATAAATTGCCAATTCAGCTTTCTTATATTGGTTTAATTCGGTTTCAAGAACAAAATAAAAAAATTATTAATTTTTTTGCAAATGATAGTCGATTTCATCTAAATTTTATAGGGACAAATGCAGAAGAATTAAGAGAATTCTGTCAAGAGAAAGAGATAAGCAATGTCCATTTGATAGACACCTTTCATCCAAAAGATACCTTGTATTTCTATGAAAATACAGATATGATTTTAAATTTATATGGCAACCATACTCCCTTGCTAGACTATGCTTTGTCTAATAAACTTTACTATGCTGCATCGCTATATAAACCGATTTTAGTTTGTGAAGATACTTACATGGAAAAGGTGTCAACAGAGAATGGTTTTGGTTTCGTCTTACCTATGAAGGATGAGTCAGAAAAAGATTGTTTGATTTCGTATATTCAAAACCTTGATAGGCAAAAACTAATTAGGAATTGTGATAGCTTTATGAAAAAAATTAGTTTAGAGAAACAAAAAACAGAAACAGAATTAGAGAGTCGAATCTTAAGCTTAAGGAAGAAGAATGATTAAAGTATTACATCTATTTACAACTCTGGACAGTGGTGGAGTAGAAAGTTTTTTGTTTAACTACTATTCTCATATTGACAGAAAAAAAATTCGATTTGATTTTATTGTACCCGGGGAAAAACAAGGATTCTTAGAGGAGAAAATGAAAGAATTAGGAGGGGAAGTTTATCATGTGCCTCTAAAAAGGGATAAACCTCTACAGCAGTTTATTTCTATTGCTAGTCTAATAAAGAAGGGAGGATATGATGTAGTTCATTGTCATGGCTATAAATCTACAATTGGTCTTGTTTTATCGAAGATAATTGGCTGTAAAATTAGAATTATTCATAGTCATATGGCTTATGTAACAGAAAACCATTTTCAAAAAGCATTTCGTAAATTAATAACAATTTTAGCTAAAGTGTTAGCGACTCATTGGTTTGCATGTGGAGAGGATTCAGCTAAATGGTTATATGGAGAGAAAGCATATAAAGAAGGTAAAGTTGAAATTATTTATAATGCTATTGATTTGAAAAAGTATCAATTTTTGTCAGATGTTAGAGAAAAATGTCGTAGAGAATTAGATGTGTCAAATAAATTCGTACTAGGAAATATAGCTCGCTTATCAGATCAAAAAAACCAAAGTTATTTATTTAGCGTTTTAAAAGAGCTCGTTTTAATCAAACCAAATGTTATATTACTGTTAGTTGGTAATGGTGAGGATGAGCAGAGATTAAAACAGAAAGCTTTAGAACTAAATCTAACCCCATATGTGCTATTTTTAGGCAGAAGGACTGATATTCCCGATTTATTATCTGCAATGGATGTTTTTTTACTTCCATCTAAATATGAGGGGTTGCCTGTTTCTCTAGTAGAGGCCCAAGCATCGGGACTACAAATTTTATCATCAGATACAGTGACGCAAGAAGTAAATGTGACCAAAAATATTAGTTACTTACCTATCAACGAAGAGTCTGTGCTGCTTTGGAGAGATAAATTGCTGTCTTTAACATCTGAGGAAAGCAATCGTTTTAAAATAAATAACAGTATGACAGATGGTTTCTACGATATTCGTTATCAAGCTAGTAAATTATTGAATCGTTATCAAGAGATGTGTGTAATAAAGGAGATATAGATGCAGACAAAGTATATTTGTAGAGTGCCACTAGTGGCATTAAGTTTATTATTCGCTTTCTGTTACTTGTTTTGGACTCTGGATAATTGGAGTAATGGTTTTCTTATATCTAATTATGTTCCATCTATATTTTTCTGGGTTTGTTTTCTAATTATTTTTCAAATTACTGGTTTTATTTTACAAAAAGTTAGTATATATGATTTCTCTGTATGGTATCTGATTTTATCTTATTTTTTTATGTTTGGATTAATTTTCAATGAGTATATGGGATTTCAAACTACTCTGCTGTGGAGTCCTAGTCGCTTCTATAACAATGAAGAGTTATTTCATTCATATATTTTTATAATTTGGATTTTGTTTTGTTATTCTGTAGGCTATTTATTTTTTTATAGTGAAGGAAAGGTACATTATCATTCAGAAGTACAAAATTATCAGGAAAATGAAGAGAAAATTTTGTACAATGCGGGTAGGATTCTAACAGGAGTGGGCTTTATTTCTAGGGTAATAACTGATTCTAAAACAGCACTAACGGTTAGAGCGGCGAATAGCTATTCAGCATATTCAGAGGCGGCTAGTTCAGGAATAATAGACGATTTAGGAATGCTTATGCTTCCTGGTGTGTTCTCCTTGTTTTATTCAGATAAGCTGTCCCGAGTTATGAAGCGTACTATTTTTGGGGTAGTGTTATTTTACCTAATTTTGATAATGATTCTAACAGGAAGTCGTAAAATCCAGGTATTTTCAATCTTGGCGTTGATTTTAGTATATACACAATCATTAGGAATTACTTTTTCGAAGAAAAGAGTGCTGGCATTTTTAATAGCAACTGTATTCCTATTAAACGTGTTAGTTGTTATTAGGGGGCACCGCTTCGACTTGAATACTATAGGAACATACTTATTTGATTCCTTTTCTTCATTGGATTTTGTAAAAAATATACTAGGGGAAGTATTTTCAGAGTCGGGATTGACCAGCCTAACAGTAGCTTCTGCTATAACTGTTGTGCCTAATAGCATCCCATATGAATATGGGATGACATTTCTACGCACTATACCATCAATTTTTCCTATTGGATGGTTAGTTGGTGATTTTTTTGATAAAGCATCAGCGACGGTTGTTATTAATAAATTTTTGGGGTTACCTGTAGGTTCTTCTTTTGTGGAAGAATTATTTTGGAACTTTGGTTACTATGGTAGTGTTTTTTTGAGTTTTGTTTTGGGAATAATTAGTGGATGGCGATTAAATTTTAGAGCTTTTCAAATAAGTAAAATCTCAAAAGTTATTTATTTTTCAGTGATTTCTCAACTATTGCTTTTGGTGAGAAGTAGTTCAATAGATGTTTATCGCCCTATTATGTATAGTTTGATTATGATATTTATTTTTAGGAGGTTGAAAAAATAGTGATGAAAAAAATTATGTTACATGGTGCAACGGATTATGGTTCAAGTAATTACGGTGATTATCTTTACGGTGAAATTGTCTATGATTTATTAGAATCTAAAGGATACGAAGTTTCTTTTTATAATCCATCAGATTTCTTTCAAACGTACTTGAAAGAATATCGTCAAAAACAAGCGTTTACTAAAAAACAAGCAGATGCTATTTTATATATTCCAGGAGGATATTTCGGAGAGGGGCATAATGCACGTTTTCGGGATAATTTAATCCAATTTAAGAGATTTTTACCCTTGGGTATTTGGGCCTCATATTTTAAAAAGCCTATAGGAGTAATAGGTATTGGTGCAGGGCCGAATAACGATTCTTTAATGAATTATGGTATAAAGAGAATTATTAACAATGCTCAATTCATTACAGTTCGTGATCGAGAATCATTTGATTCTTTGAAGCGTTTGTCGCCTTCGGCTCCAGTGTATGAAACCTTTGATTTAATTATTTCAAGTCAATTAAGAGAAGAAAAAACAGAGCAGTTGGGTCAATTGAAAAGAGAAGCTAAAGATAAGAAGATAATTCTTGTTCACTATAATCATTCCAAAGAAGCTCTTGAAAAATTTGCAAAATCAATTAGTCTTTTTATAGAAAACAATCCTAACTATTATGTTGTAGTAACTTCGGATTCCATTCTACCTTATGAAGACGCTTATTATCAGGAATTTAGAAAATTAGTTAGAACTGAGGATTGTTTTCAATTCAAGTATTATTCTCCTGCAGAAATGACATCATTGTTGAAAATGGTCGATGTGGTTTTAACTTGTAAATTACATGTTGGAGTAGTTGCAACATGTTTTAATAAATCTGTGATTGCTATTGCATGTCATCCAGAAAAAACAGCACGTTATTATGAAGCGATTGGAGAGTTACAACGTTGTGAATCTTTATTTGATTCAAGTGTTAATAATATTGTAAAGAAACTTGAAACTTTTCATCTAAAACCGATAACAATACCTTCAGAATTGGTGTTGAAAGCGAGAAGTAGTTTAGACTATTTAGATCTTTTTTTGGAAGGGCTAGTTCGTGAAAGCTGATAGAATTTCATTTATAAAAAATACAAGTTCTCTCTATATTCTGAATATTGTTAAATTACTATTTCCTTTATTGACACTTCCCTATTTGACAAGGGTGCTTTCGCTAGACGCGTATGGAATGGTTACTTACGTTAAAGCGTTAATAGCTTATGTTCAACTGGTGATTGATTTTGGTTTCATGCTGTCAGCTACAAAAAATATTGTAAATGCTTGTACTACTCCCTCAAAGATTGGAAGGATAGTTGGAGATACTCTAGTTGAAAAAATATTTTTATCTATCATTTCGGTTCTAATTTACACCATATTGATGTGGCAAATCCCAATAATGAGAGAAAATATTCTTTTTTCAGTTCTTTATTTGTTGGCTACAGTGACCAATATTTTTATCTTTGACTTTTTATTTCGAGGAATTGAAAAGATGTATGCAGTTGCAATTCCTTATATTATTTCTAAAACTATCATTACAATTTTGACATTTATTGTAGTCAAAGATGATTCTTCTATTTTATGGATTCCGATATTGGAAGGAATTGGGAATTTAGTTGCTGCGGTAGTTTCTTATGGATTCCTTCATCATTTTGGAATTAAATTATCAGTTTCTGATCTGTCTGTTTGGATTAAAGATTTAAAGGAATCCTCTATTTATTTTTTATCCAATTTTGCAACTACTATTTTTGGCGTGTTTACGACAGTCATTGCGGGTTTTTATTTACAGAGTCAAGAGATAGCCTTTTGGGGGATAGCAATGCAACTGCTTTCAGCAGCAAAATCTTTGTATAATCCTATCGCGAATAGTTTATATCCCCATATGATACGTACTAAAGATATACAATCGATTAAGAATATTAATCGGATTATGCTTATTCTTATTATCTTTGGAGTTTTGATTGTTTTATTCTTTTCAAATCAAATTCTTTCTATAATTGGTGGTGAAAAATATACCGTTTCAGCAGATTTCCTTAAGTACTTATTACCCGCTTTTGTTGCTAGTTTTTATTCTATGATTTACGGATGGCCTGTCTTAGGGGCTATTGATAAAGTGAAAGAAACTACAATGACAACTATATTAGCTTCAATTGTCCAAGTTTTGGGATTAGGAATATTTATCTTATCTGATAATTTTAGTTTAATAACATTAGCTATTTGTTCAAGTATGTCTGAGGTGGTGTTATGGATTAGCCGTTATCTAATTTATTTTAAGAACCGTTCGTTATTTGTTAGGAGTAGGTAAAATATATGAAAAAAGTAGTTGTAGTGTTTGGAACTCGTCCAGAAGCTATCAAGATGTGTCCTCTGGTCAAAGAGTTAAAAACGCGTAAGAATATTGAAACATTAGTTTGTGTTACAGGCCAACACCGTCAAATGTTAGATCAGGTTTTGGACACATTTGGAATTATACCCGACTTTGATTTGTCGATTATGAAAGATAAACAAACTCTCTTTGATGTGACAATTGGAATTTTGGAAGGCATGAAGGCTATTTTAGAGTCAGTAAATCCTGATTTAGTGTTAGTTCATGGGGATACAAGTACGACATTTGCTAGTTCACTGGCAGCCTTTTATTTACAGATTCCAATTGGTCATGTTGAAGCAGGTCTGCGTACCTACGATATTTATTCACCATATCCTGAAGAGTTTAATCGTCAAGCAGTAGGGGTTTTGGCTCAGTATCATTTTACCCCAACACAACTTTCAAAAGATAATCTTTTGAGAGAAGGAAAAACTCCAGAGAGCATATTTGTGACAGGTAATACGGCGATTGATGCTTTACAAACTACAATTCAAGAGGATTATACGCATCCTGAGTTAGAATGGATAGGAGAAAGCAGGTTTATTCTAATTACAGCTCATCGTCGTGAAAATCTTGGTGAACCGATGAGACATATGTTTAGAGCGATTAGAAGGATTATTGAAGAATATTCAGATGTCAAGGCTATTTATCCTATTCATATGAATCCTTGTGTTCGACAAATTGCTGAGGAAGAATTAAGTGGCTGTGAACGTATCAAGATGATCGAACCTTTAGAAGTATTAGATTTTCACAATTTTTTATCAAGAAGTTATCTAATTTTAACAGACAGTGGGGGTATTCAAGAAGAGGCTCCTAGTTTAGGAAAACCAGTTTTGGTTATGAGAGATACGACTGAACGTCCAGAGGGAATTAAAGCTGGGACTTTGAAGCTTGTAGGTACTGATGAGAATAATATTTATAGGCATTTTAAAGAATTATTAGAAAATGATTCAGTTTATCAAGCTATGAGTCAAGCTTCAAATCCATATGGAGATGGCACAGCTTGTAAGAAAATTGCAGACATACTAGAAGGAGAAGTATAATATATGTCAGAATTTACAGGAAAAACTCTCCTAATTACAGGAGGAACAGGTTCATTTGGTAATGCTGTTCTTAATCGTTTTTTACAGACTGATATTGGTGAAATTCGTATTTTCTCCCGTGATGAAAAAAAGCAGGATGATATGCGTCATGAATTTCAAGCCAAGTTACCGGAAGTAGCAGGGAAGATTAGATTTTATATAGGTGATGTGCGCGATTTGCAGTCGGTAAAGAATGCCATGTATGGTGTTGACTATGTTTTTCATGCTGCTGCTCTGAAGCAAGTCCCCTCTTGCGAGTTTTTTCCACTTGAGGCTGTAAAGACTAATGTTATAGGGACAGAAAATGTTTTAAGTGCAGCTATTGAAGCTGGAGTTAAGAATGTCATTTGTCTATCTACCGATAAGGCTGCCTATCCTGTTAATGCCATGGGAACTTCTAAAGCCATGATGGAAAAGGTAGCTGTTGCCAAATCTCGTACTATTAGCGGGGATAAAACCAAGATTTGTGTTACTCGTTACGGTAATGTTCTTTGTAGTCGTGGCTCTGTAGTACCACTCTGGATTGAACAAATTAAGCAAGGAAATCCTATCACTATTACTGAACCAGACATGACACGATTTGTGATGACGTTAGAAGAGGCAGTGGATTTGGTTTTATTTGCATTTGAAGAAGGAAAATCTGGGGATGTTTTAGTTCAGAAAGCACCAGCTTGCACTATTGAGGTATTAGCTAAGGCTGTGTTAGAAATTTTTTCTCCAGAGCAAGGTATTCAAATTATAGGAATTCGGCATGGTGAAAAAATGTATGAAACCTTACTAACCAATGAAGAGTGTGCTAATGCTATTGATCTGGGTGAATTTTATCGAGTACCAAGTGATAACCGTAATCTCAACTATGACAAATACTTCAAAGATGGTAGTACGAATAGAAACCTATTGACAGAATTCAATAGCAACAATACTGATTTGATGAATGTAGAGCAAGTCAAGGAAAAACTCTTGAAACTTCCATATATTCAAGAGGAATTAACTTTGATGGAGGTATAAACATGCCGTTAAACATTTTAGTGACTGGTTCCAAAGGGTTTGTGGGGAAAAACCTCATTTGTACCCTAGAAGCTTTGAAGGACGGGCGGGATAAGACCCGACCAGGATTGGATATTGGGGAGATTTTTCAATATGATCGTGATACAGATCCTGCTTTCTTGGAAGAATATTGTAAGAAGGCAGATTTCGTATTTCATCTAGCGGGAGTCAATCGTCCTCAGAATCCTGATGAATTCATGGAGGGGAATTATGGATTTTCTAGTATATTATTGGATACTTTGAGAAAGTATAGAAATACTTGCCCTATCTTACTCTCTAGTTCTACTCAAGCAAGCCTAGAAGGACGTTTTACCGGCTCTGCCTACGGGCAATCTAAGCTTGCTGGGGAGAAGCTTTTCTTCCAGTATGGGAAAGAGACGGGGGCAGAGGTATTGATTTATCGTTTCCCTAACCTCTTTGGGAAATGGTGCCGCCCCAACTATAATTCAGCGGTGGCAACCTTCTGCCACAATATTGCCCATGATTTGCCGATTCAAGTTAATGATCCTAGTGTGGAGCTGGACTTGCTCTATATTGATGACTTGGTGTTTGAGTGTTTGAATGCATTAGAAGGGCATCACCATCGTTGTGATTTAGATGGTTTGCAGATATTGCCTAATCAAACAGGAACCTATTGTTACGTTCCGACAATTCATCGTGCTACTTTAGGCGAAATTGTTACTCTATTAGAGACATTTAAAAAACAGCCCGATAACCTAACTATGCCTGAAATTCCTCGTGGATCTTTTGCTAAGAAACTTTACTCAACCTATTTATCTTATTTACCAGTAGATAAATTTAAGTTTCCACTCAAGATGAATGTGGATGAACGAGGTAGTTTTACAGAGTTGTTAAAAACAGAGGGAGCGGGACAAATTTCAGTTAATATTTCTAAACCAGGTATTACTAAAGGACAACATTGGCATCACTCCAAGTGGGAATTTTTTATGGTTGTGTCAGGTCGTGCTTTGATCCAAGAAAGACGAATAGGGTTGGATGAGAACGGACAAGAATACCCTATTTTCAATTTTGAGGTATCAGGAGACAAGATTGAAGCTATACATATGGTACCAGGATATGCTCATAATATCGTTAATCTTTCTGATACAGAAAATTTAGTTACGGTTATGTGGGCTAATGAGTCCTTTGATCCTAACCATCCAGATACTTTTTTTGAACCAGTGGAGAGATAAATGAAGATTAGAACAGATTATAGCGATATTCGTTTCTTGAACAATGGCAGACTTAAGTTATTGATTGTTGTGGGGACGCGTCCAGAGATTATTCGTCTAAGTAGTGTTATTACTAAGTGTCGTAAGTATTTCGATGTGATTTTGGCACATACCGGACAGAACTATGATTACAATCTAAATGGTATTTTCTTTGATGATTTAGGTCTAGAGATTCCAGATGTTTATATGGATTCTGTTGGAGATGATCTTGGTGCTACTATAGGGAATATTATTAATACTTCTTATAAATTGATGAATCAAATCAAACCAGATGCTTTATTGATTTTAGGGGATACAAATTCTTGTTTATCAGCTATTGCAGCGAAGCGTTTGCATATTCCAATTTTTCATATGGAAGCAGGGAATCGCTGTAAGGATGAGTGCCTGCCAGAGGAGACCAATCGTCGTATTGTGGATATTATTTCAGATGTCAATCTAGCCTACTCTGAACATGCTCGCAAGTATTTACATGAGTGTGGTTTGCCTAAGGAACGAACTTATGTGACAGGTTCTCCTATGGCAGAAGTCTTACATAAAAATTTAGCTGCTATTGAATCGTCAGATATCCATGAACGTTTGGGATTGGAAAAAGGAGAGTATATCTTACTTTCAGCGCATCGTGAGGAAAATATTGATACAGATAAGAATTTTAATTCGCTCTTTACAGCTATTAATAAACTAGCTGTAAAGTATAATATGCCAATCTTGTATTCTTGTCATCCTCGATCTAAGAAAAAGTTAAAAGAGAGCGGTTTTGAATTAGACAAGCGTGTGATTCAGCATGAACCGCTAGGATTTCATGATTATAATTGTTTGCAGATGAATGCTTTTGCTGTTGTGTCTGATTCGGGAACTTTACCAGAAGAAAGTAGTTTCTTTACTAGTCAAGGACATCCGTTCCCAGCTGTTTGTATCCGTACTAGTACAGAACGTCCTGAGTCCTTGGATAAGGCAGGCTTTGTTTTAGCAGGAATTGATGAAAGATCTCTCCTCCAAGCAGTTGAAATTGCTGTTAGTTTACATGAAGATGGAGATTATGGTCTTCCAGTTCCAGACTATATGGAGGAAAATGTCTCTACTAAAGTTGTTAAAATAATACAGAGTTATACAGGCATTGTAGACAAGATGGTTTGGAGAAAAAGGTAAAATTTTTGTGACTCTTTGTCAACTGTAGTGGGTTAACGAAAAGTCATACCCTGGAGAGGGCCGAATTGGTTCTCTCCTTTTTGATATTCAAAGCGAGGAGGATTCTAGTTCTAAAATAGTCAAAGTTTCGAAAGCCGAAAGTATTGCGCTTGATGACCTTGATGAGGTTGTTAGTAGCTTCAAGTTTTGCATTTGAGTAGGGTAGTTCAAGGGCGTTGATAATTTTATCTTTTTCCTTAAGAATTATCCTAAAAAAGTCTGAAAGATTGAGTTCATCATGTTGATAGTTTTGTCCCTTTTATTATAGGTCATATGAGACTTTTTTCTACACCCAGATGGCTAACTTCATTATGAAACTTTCAATTTTTTCAGAATATACCAAATTAACACAAAAATTCTGAAAATTCTGTTGACATCTTTCTGAAAAGAGTCTATAATGGAGAGAAAGTTTTAAAGGAGAAAATGATGAAAAGTTC
>ERZ773250.1193-NODE-1193-length-13330-cov-3.216121_pt1 | contig 13330 bp, 10 predicted proteins | sample MGYA00511258_ERZ773250 | MGnify/ENA primary metagenome ERZ773250 (study PRJEB29015, sample SAMEA2738164) | human oral metagenome | biome: human oral; feature: human-associated habitat; material: saliva | place: China | collected 2187 ... | reverse complement strand
GGATCATTTTCCCGGTCAAGAAAGTCCTCCCCAAGCTCTATTTCCTGTATGCCGGTTTCGGACAGGACTAGAACAGTGTAGGCTCCGGGGGATTCTTCTCTTCTGGTTAAGAGGAGAGCGTTTGCGCCTTGCTCCGGACACGCAGGAGAAAGAAAACCTGTGCTGTAAATATAGGTATATGCATTTTCCAACTTATATTTTTGTATAAGACTTAGTTTTAAATCGGCCATGCTATTCCTCACTATTTTCGTTATCTGCCTCTGTGTTTTTCTTTTTTCTTCGCTTGCTTCAGCATAAATTGCCGTTCTTCCTCGATGCGTTTTTGTTCTCTGTTTTTTTCTTTACGCTTTTGTTTGTTCTCTTCATGCTGTAAACTGAACGCCTGTTGCGATTTTGTCCCGATGCCAGCACGCTGCAATTGCTTTTCTGCCTCTCTTTGTGCTCTTTTCGGATTCTGTTTTCTTTCCTTGACTTGCGTTTTGACTTCCGGACTGAATTTCAGCTCATAAAAATGCTTTAAGATAAAATTACGTACCTCAAAGTCCTTGGGCTCTGCACCGAAAGTCACCTTCGCAACAGATAGGCGATTTCCCTCTGTTTTCTCAAAAACGCCCACCCAAAAAGCGCCTTCAAAAAGCACTGTCATTTGACAAGTCATCTTGTCCATATTTGTCCCTCCAAAATTACTTTATGAACAAAGAATGGACAACCCGGAGGGGAAGGTTACTTACCACAAGATTCTGTGACGGCCGGGCTACCTACCGGCTCTGGCATAGCTCTTTGTATGCGTTGCGTTTTTATCTTTGCTGTGTACATAATTGATGAAATTTCTTCCATTGCCTTATATCATAACGATTGAAAACTGCATTAGCAAGAATATAGAATCGTTTGCGATGAAAGTTCTTTCCAAAGTATATATTTTGTGGTAATTCGAAGATATGACTATGCAGCAGTTAAAGATTTATTGCATTTTCATCCAAAAGAAAATTCTCCAATCCAATGTATAAAATACCTGCATCATCATGTCGGGGGATAATATTATCTTTTACAACTACAATTTTCTTGAAGGAATCATCTATTTTTTTTAAAGAAGCAGTTTCCTGTTCTTGCTTCTCCTTACTGTCTATGTGTAGTGCAGACTGAATATAATATCTTTCATGCCCTTTATTCACTACAAAATCAACTTCCAGCTGAATTTTTTGCCTCTTTCCGTCTTTTTTGCAATCATATTCCACTACCCCAATATCCACATTATATCCTCTACGAATTAAATCGTTATAGATTATATTTTCCATGATGTGGGTCTCTTCTACTTGCCTGAAATTCAATCTGGCATTTCTTAGCCCGATATCTGTAAAATAATACTTAAGTGGCGTGGTAAAATACTTAGCCCCCTTAACGTCGTATCGATTTGCATGGGATAACAAATATGCTTCTTCAAAATACTCCAAATATTTCGAAATTGTACCGGAGGATATCTTAATTTGTTTTTCCGAGAGAAATCTTTTAGAAAGCTTACTGGGATTAGTAAGAGAGCCAATCGCCGAAGAGGTAAAATCCAATAATACTTCCATAACCTCTTTATCATTCTTTACCTTGTTTCTTTCCAGAATATCTTTTAAATAGGTTTCTTGAAATAAATCTTTTAAATAACGTTTTTTCTCCTCATCACTTTTCAAACTATAAATATAGGGCATTCCGCCATATATACTGTAATGTTGGAATGCCAATGACTTATCTTCTACTACTTCACAAACTTCCGCAAAAGACAAAGGATTGATATGAATTTCATCTCCTCTATCCCTAAATTGAGTTAAAACATCTCTGGACAACATTTTTGAATTACTGCCCGTTACGTATATATCTAAATTATCCCGCTTCATAAGTCCTAAAAGCACATCCACAAAAGTCACCGTCTTTTCGTCGCTTTCAAGATAGGGATTCTTCGCAGCAATCGACAATTGGATTTCATCGATAAACACATAGTATTTTTTCGTTTCATCCTGGGTTTTTTCCTTGATATAATCATTTAATTTAAACGGATTCCTATACACCAGCGTATCTATTTCATCCAGTGCAATCGAAATGATTTGTCCATCTTCGATACCGCTTGAGAGCAAATAATCCCGATACAAATGGAAAAGCAAATAAGATTTCCCACATCTTCGGATTCCCGTGATAATCTTTACTCTACCGTTATCCTTTTTCTCTATAATTTTATGGAGATAAAAACCACGTCTAATCTGCATATGTAAATCCTCTCAAAAAATTAAGGTGGAATTCCACCTGAATTTTTCGAGTTTGTTTGCTTGAATCAAAAAAGGGTGCTTGTGAAAAATTCAAAAGTCCCTTGAAAAAATTGTAAGAATCAATGAAAAGTCCATTGGAAAAGTTGTAAGAACCGGGGAAAAGTCCCTTAAAAAAGTTACAAAAATCAGAAAAAGTCCCTTGAAAAAGTTGCTCTCAGCTTCTATGATTAGCATAAATCAGTTTTGTTGGAGGGAAGTATGCTAAAAAGGAAGATCGAAAAGCAACTTTTGAATTGGAAAAATAGTAATGAGAGAAATCCCCTCATTCTGAAGGGATGTAGGCAGTGCGGGAAGACTTGGTCTGTGAATGCCTTTGCCAAAGAACAGTATAAAAATGTGATTTACCTGAATTTCTTTGAAAATCCCAATTACAAGGAGATTTTCTCAGGCGCTTTAGAGGTGGATCATCTTACGATGATGATGAGTGTTTTTCTGGGACCGGGCGTCTCTTTTGAGGCTCATGAAACGATTATTATTCTGGATGAAATTCAAGAATGCCCGGAAGCTAGAACAGCTCTAAAATTCTTCAAGCTGGATGGACGTTATGATGTGCTGTGTACCGGTTCCTTGCTGGGCGTAAAGGGCTATGGCGAAAGACCTGCCTCTATACCGGTGGGATATGAAAGCATCTTGGAAATGTATCCCTTGGATTTTGAAGAGTTTTTGTGGGCAAATGGGATTAGTGAAGAGATAATCGCCATGCTTCAAGGCTATTTGCAAAGAGAAGAAAAAATTCCGGAAGCTCTACACCAAAGACTGCGAGAGTTTTTGCTCCAGTATATTGTTGTGGGAGGAATGCCCAATGTTGTCCAAAACTTTGTGGATTCCAAGCAAATGAATCTGGTTTTACAGATGCAAAGGGATATCCTTCATTCCTATCAGGATGATATGTTGAAATATGCTGAAAAGGCGGATAAGGGAAGGATTCGAGACTGTTTTAGCTCCATTCCGAAACAGCTCAGTAAGGAAAATAAAAAATTTCAGTATTCTCTTGTGAAAAAAGGAAGTACTGCCTCTCAGTATCTTGGCAGCTTACAATGGATAGAGGATGCGGGCATAATTAGTCGTTGTTATAATTTGACGACTCCGGAATTACCCTTGTCCGGTAATGCTATTTCGGATATTTTCAAAGTGTATATGAATGACACAGGCCTGTTTGTGGCGATGCTGGACGACGGTACTCAATTCGATATTTTGCAGGGAAATCTTTATAGCTATAAAGGCGCGATTTTTGAAAATCTTATAGCCGGGATTTTCCAAAAAATGGGAAGGAAGCTATATTATTTTCATAAAGACAGCGGTCTGGAAGTGGACTTTGTGATTCGCTACCGGGGAAAGGCCACTTTGGTTGAGGTGAAAGCCTCCAACGGAAACACGAAAAGCACGAAGACAATCCTGAAAAATAAAGATAAGTACCATGTGGAACAGGCTATCAAAATCGGAGATTGCAATCTGGGACGAGAAGGAGCGATATTGACGGTGCCGCATTATATGGCGTTTTTGCTGCGAAAACTGTGAGGAATAGTATGTCCACTTTAAAACTAAGCCTTATACAAAAATACAAGTTGGAAAATGCATATACCTATGTGTACAGCACAGGCTTTCTCTCGGAAGGAAGCATTTTGAAGCAGGGCGCGAGAGCTCTCCTCTTAACGAGAAGAGAAGAAGCCCCCGGAGCCTACACTGTTCTTGTCCTGTCCGAGACCGGCATACAAGAAATAGAGCTTGGGGAGGACTTTCTTGACCGGGAAAATGATCCGGTACTTTTTTCATTTGGAAACGACTTCGGGGTAATCAAGGCAAAGAAAGAAATTTTCTATTTTACCGGAGATTTTTCTTCGCCGGAAATCATCCCGATTAAGAATGGATTTTTGCCCTTTAGCAAAGTACTGCCGGAAAATGCAAGACAACGGCATTTTCAGACCGTATCAGATGGCAGCCTGATTCCTGTCTGCTTTGAAAAGGAAGTGTATTACGGTCTGTCCCGCTGTTTTGCCCTTTTAGACTTTGATCCTGTAAAAAAAGAAGCCAAGTGGAAATGCTTTTCGGAAATAGAGAAAAATGCCTTTACGCACCATGATGACAGGACGAAGGATGCTCCGAAAATCGACAGTTTAAAAATGGCAAATGAGGAACTCTACGCCTATACTTCGGGAGAAAGCACAGGCTCGGTGAATAAATGGGGAATGGATTATTATGCTCTGGCAAAAATCTCCTCTGAGGGCAAGGTAAAGGAAAAGCTCTTGGAGTCGGAACAGCTGAAAGTAGGCGGAAAAAAGTCCGGGGTGAACGGAACTTTCACCCATTCGGACTATCTTATTCTCACACCGCTTTTTAACAATGACGATTGGAAGGGAAAGCAAAAACTCTTTTCCCTAAGAACAAAGGAATATTTGGATATTGCCATGCCAAGGGGGATGACGAAGCATAGCTTACACAATATTTGTGGAGAGCTATGCCTCACTGCTCTGTATGACAGAGGATTGAAAGAAATCGGACTTTGTAAAATAGAGACTATTCCTGAGCCTTCCATTTTAAAAGCAGTGCAGAATTAATAATAACCAGTATACTTCCTGCATTGTGCACGAGAGCGCCCACAACCGGCCCCAGTATGCCGGTAATAGCCAGCACAATGGCAAGGAAATTCAGCGCCATGGAGAAGGTTAAATTGATTTTTATGGTTTTCATCATTCTCTTTGATAAAGCAAGAAGGTGGGGGAGCTCTTTAATTTCATCATCTACCAAAGCAATGTCTGCGGCGTCCACGGCAATATCACTGCCGATTCCTCCCATAGCGATACCGACATTTGCTTTTTTCAGAGCAGGTGCATCGTTAATGCCGTCTCCAATCATAGAGACACTTTCTCCTCTTTTTTGCGCTTCTTCTATCGCAGTTAATTTATCTTCAGGAAGACAGTTGGCCTTTACCTCAGTAATACCTACCTTCTTTGCAATGTTTAAAGCGGCATTTTCATGATCCCCAGTAAGGAGTACGGGGGTGATATGCAATTCTCTTATTTTCTGAATGGTATCATAGGATTCTGTACGCAGTGTGTCGGAAAGAACGATAAATCCTGCCAACTTTCCGTCGATTCCCATGTAAATGACGGTGCTTCCGTCAGAAAGATAGCTTTCTGCTTCTTTAGCGACCTCTGCATTCAGGTGGATTCTGTTGAAGAGTTTCGCATTTCCTGCATGGATGGTTTTTCCGTCGATTACAGCGGAAACGCCTTCTCCCGGCTCCATGTGGAAATCCTGGACGGGAAGAGTTTCTTTTCCGTAGCAATGGACAATTGCTTTCCCCAGGGGATGCTCGGACATTTTTTCAACGGATGCGGCATAAGCGTAGAGCTCCGCTTCGGAGTAGGAGGAAAGGGATTTCACTGCGGTGACAACGGGGGTTCCGTAAGTTAATGTTCCCGTCTTATCAAAGGTGATTTTCCGCACTCCGGCAAGACGTTCTAAGGCATCTCCTTCCCGAACAAGAAAACCGTGTTTTGTGGCATTTCCGATGGCAGCCATAATGGCAGTGGGGGTCGCAAGGACAAGGGCGCAGGGACAGAAAACAACCAGTATGGTGACGGCACGAATGATTTGCCCTGTAAAAAGCCAGGTGAGGGTTGCTGCGGAGAGCGCAATCACCACAATCCAGGTAGCCCACCGGTCAGCCAGTCCCACGATCTTTGCCTTGTCAGCGTCCGCAGATTGGACCAACTGAATCATACGTTGAATGGAGCTGTCTTTTCCGACCTTGGTTGCCTCCATTTCAAAGGCACCGTATTGGTTCACGGTTCCGCTGGAAACCGTATCTCCCACCGTCTTGTCTACCGGTAGAGATTCACCGGTCATTACCGCCTGATTTACGGAAGTTTGCCCGGAAAGAAGGATACCGTCTACAGGGATTGTTTCTCCGGGAAGCACCCGCAGAATGTCCTTAAGCTGAACCTGCTCTGCCGGGATGATTCGTTCTTCGTTATGGGAAATGACACGGGCAGTTTGGGGAGTGAGCTGCACCAGCTTTTCTATGCCTGCTCTTGCTCTGGCCACAGTCAAGTCCTCCAAGAGCGCACCGAGCTGCATGATGAATGCCACTTCTCCTGCCGCGAAATCTTCGTGGATGAAAATAGAGGCAATGAGCGCAAGAGAAACCAGAACATCCGCTTTAATATCAAAGCGGGTAGTCAGTCCGATTACCGCCTCCAGGATGATAGGGATTCCGCAGAAGAGAATGGAGAGCCAGGCAACGTCGAAGGGCAGGGGAAGAAAGGGAAAACGACTGTTCATGAGACTTAATAAAAGAGAAACACCGCCAATCACGAGGAATACAATATCTTTTTTCATTCCACCAACTTCCAACAATTCTTCCAATTTGAACATCATTTTTTTCATGCTTGCTTCTCCTTTTTTTGCTTTATTATCGGGAAAATGAAAATAAAAATTTTCTAATATCTTGGTTTATACCCATGGGGGTATAGACACATAATATACCTATAGGGGTATAAGTTGTCAAGAAAAAATTTAAAGCATATAAGAAAATGATTTTGATGTGAAAAGCAGCCAACGAGATATTGCACACTACGCGTGCGATACTCGTTAAGAATAAGCTGTCTCAGGCTTCGCCCGCGTCACTTGCTCAGAATAAAAAAGAGCCTATAGCGCGCTTTATAGTAGCTCCGCATATAGACTCAAACAGAAATCTTGAAAATCCTTACTGCATGTTGGCAAAACGTTCGATGGCTTTTGTGAAATTTTCAATTTCGGCCTCATCACCCTGCTCCACCGCGTCTTTAATGCAGTGGTGGATGTGCCCTTCCAAAATGACTTGTCCGGCTTTATTTAGTGCGGACTTAGCTGCGCTGATTTGAGACAGCACATCTTCACAGGGAACATCATCATCCACCATCCGATCAATGGCTTTAATCTGTCCCATGATTTTGGCAAGTCTCCGGTGTAAATTATCTGCATCCATACATTTCTTCATAGAGAACCCTTCTTTCCGGCATTACAGTGATAAGAATCATATACCCCTATGGGTATAACCATTCTATCGTTTTTATTGCTGCTTTTCAATGATAATCTTCTCCTTCTTTCTATACGCCTCCCATGCTTTTTTGTAAAAAAACCGCATAGATTCCCGACATTCATCCGGCTCAAGAATCACTGCCTCTTTTCCGAAACGCCGAAAATATGCCTCCAGCTGTAGTCTTGGCCAGTGGAAATACAGAGTATTTCCCTCTTTTCTCAAGACATCCGGTCTGTTTTTGGTGACAAGATGAAACTTCTGCATACCCTTATCAGTGAAGAGAACTTTAGCTTCTACACTTTTAGATGCAGATTGGGGGCTTCTTCCGGCAATTTCCTGTAGCTCCAGTTTTCTCTTTTCATCCGGAAGAAATTTATCGGAAGAAGTAAAGAGAGCATGAATTCTGGAGATACGGAAAGTTCGGGGGATTCCGCTGGCGTGGTCCGTACACAGAAGATAATTGCATTGTTCTTCTTTGGACGCGGCAATAAAATAGGGGCAAACCGTGAAATGCAGTTCGGGGGCGGAGGTGGAAGAGAAGCTGATGATGCTGTTCTTCTGAATAGCGGCATTTAATTCCAAAAAAGTGTCTTGGAAGAGGATTTTCTCCCGGTCTTTTCTGGAAATGGAAAGGTAGGAGCTGAAAAAGTCATTAAGATACCGGGAGAGAGAAACCCGGGAGAGCATATTGCTTTCGATGGAACGCATAATATTTAAGGAGCGACCGCTGACCGTCAAGGTAATGGCGGCGTTTCGCTCACTTTTTAATGCAGAACGAGTATTTCTCCCGGAGCCTGCGGCAGTTTGCCTTGCAAGGGTACCTTGTGTAAAGTGAACGATATCCCGTTCCGGTCTTCGAAGATACGTATTCATGATTTTATCCGCGATGGCATCGGCGTCTTCCCGGGAAATCGAGGAAAATGCACTGAGGTCGGACAAAATAGTATCGAGAAGTCGCTCTTTCGTTTCACGATATTCATCAAAATATTGGAGTAAAAGCTCCTTCAAAAATCCATTCAGATTTATAGAGCCATCCTTCTTATAAAAATCAAAGAGCTCCGCATCATTCAAAAGGCGTAATCGCATCTCTTCCGGAATGTAAATTTTGTACTTCTCCGTCATGATTTCCTCCTTCTTAAAAGAAAAACACCCTATTCGAATTCCCCATAATGGACTTGTTCAATGTCATAATAATAACGAAAATACAATACTTATACAATGAATTTGGGGTTGAAAAATATTTATATTCCTCAGCTTTTTATCTCCTGAAAATCGGTATATCATAAAGGCACGAAAGACACATACAGCAAACCATCATATTTGGAATTAGATCAAATGCGGATGTTTAATCCGGTGTGTCTTGTATCGCTTAGGGATATCCCCTAGGTAAAGTGAAACAGTCGGAAAGATACTAACAGCAAACAAAGTCATGGCGATATTTGGCTGAGATAGCCGGCGCAGGGCTAAAGTCCCAGCGCTTCCGGGGTGCAACTCCCCCTGCTGGAAGAGGCAACTGCCTCTTACCTTACAAAGTATCTTGTGGCTGTTTCTTTTTTAGAAGGAGGTAGGAGCAATGTTTTTAGAGGACTTAAGAAAAGAAGAGAATCTGACATATACGGAGAATGGCGCTCTTACCAACAGGAGCACAAACTCTTATTGTCTGGATCTTTTTGCTACCATTGGTGCTTTGCGAAATGCTGAGGACAATGAAATCATTTCCCGATTTATCAAGGCCTATACGGAAGACAGAAATATGGCGATGAAGATTCTCTTCTTCGCAAGGGATATCCGAGGAGGACTGGGGGAGCGAAGAGTGTTCCGGTCTATATTAAAGAGGCTTTCTCTTCATGAAGCGGAGTCCGTTCGAAAGAATATTGCAAATGTTCCCGAGTACGGAAGATTTGATGACCTACTTTCCCTTCTGGACGGACCTTGCGAAAAGGATATGCTTAGCTTCATAAAAGAGCAGTTGGATAAGGATCTTATTGCCCTGAAAACCGGAGAGAGTGTCTCTTTACTGGCCAAATGGCTTCCTTCCGTGAATACCAGTAATAAAGATACCGTTAAAAGTGCCAAGAAACTGGCAAAAGCAATGGGATTTAGCGATGCGGAGTATCGTAAAGTCCTTGTTTCACTGCGGGCAGAAATAAAGTTGATGGAGAATTATCTTCGGGAGAAGGATTACTCCTTCTCTTACGAAAAGCAGCCTTCTAAAGCCTTGTATAAGTATAGACTGGCTTTTCTTAGAAATGACAAGGAGAGATACTCCGCTTTTTTAGAAAGAGCGGAAAAGAATCCCTCCGTGATGAATACGGGAACCTTGACGCCCTATGATATCGCAGCATCCATTATTCATAAAGAAATGGCGAAAGAGGAAATCACGGAAGAAGAACGCCATTCGCTGGATATCACCTGGAAGGCACTTCCCGACTATACAGGGGCGGAAAATGCTCTTGCTGTAGTGGACGGATCCGGTTCCATGTATTGGAACTGGGGATCCGGGTACATGCCGGCAGCAGTGGCACAGTCTTTGGGGATTTATTTTGCGGAGCACAACAAGGGCTGTTTCCATAACCATTTTATTACCTTTTCTGAAAATCCGAGATTGGTGGAAGTGCAAGGGCGGGATATTGTGGATAAACTTACGTACTGCGTGAGTTTCAATGAGTGTGCCAATACGGATTTACAGAGCACTTTCGACTTAATTCTGAAGACGGCCATTCAAAATAAGGCAAAGCAGGAGGAACTCCCGGAAAAACTCTATATCATTTCGGACATGGAATTCGACTATTGTGCAAACCATGCGGAAATGACGAATTTTGAGTGCGCAAAAAAGAAGTTTGCAAAGTATGGCTACAAGCTTCCGCAAATTGTATTTTGGAACGTGGAAAGTAGAAACCTGCAACAGCCGGTTACGAAAAATGAGCAGGGAGTTGCCTTGGTTTCGGGGACTTCTCCACAGATTTTTTCCATGCTGTCCGAGGGAATTCTGGATCCTTATTCCTTTATGCTGAAAACGCTATCTTCCGAGCGCTACGAAAGGATTTGTGCGTAGAGAGATGAAAAAGCGGAAAGTGCTGAGAGTACAGCATTTTCCGCTTTTTTAATGTATCCATTTTCCCTTTCCCTTGACAATGAAAGACTTTGAACTATATAGTAAGCGGAACAAGTGAAAGGAGTAGTAACTATGGCAAATTACAATATCAATACAATCTGTGTGCAGGGCGGGTATGAGCCGAAAAATGGAGAGCCCAGAGTGGTTCCCATCGTGCAGTCCACGACCTTTAAATACGAAACTTCCGAGCAAATGGGGAATCTTTTCGACTTAAAGGAATCAGGCTATTTCTATTCCAGATTGTCGAACCCCACGAACGACGCGGTGGCCAACAAGATTTGCCAGTTGGAAGGCGGCGTAGCGGGAATTCTGACTTCCTCCGGGCAGGCGGCGAATTTCTATGCTATCTTTAATATTGCTGCGGCGGGAGATCACGTGATTGCCTCTTCCGCAATATACGGCGGAACCTACAATTTAATCGCAAAGACCATGAAGAATATGGGCATTGACGCTACCTTTGTAGACCCGGATATTTCTGTAGAAGACTTGGAGACAAAATTCCGTCCCAACACAAAGGCGGTTTTTGGAGAAACTTTAGCGAATCCCTCTTTAAAGATTTTGGACATTGAAAAGTTTGCGAAGGCAGCGCATAAGCACGGTGTGCCGTTAATCGTGGATAATACCTTCCCGACGCCCATTTTCTGTAGACCCTTCGAGTGGGGAGCGGATATTGTGACGCATTCCACTACAAAATACATGAACGGTTTTGCCAACTCCGTCGGCGGTGCAGTAGTCGATTCCGGAAATTTTGACTGGACAAAATATAGTGAGAAATTCCCGGGTCTCACCACTCCGGATGAAACCTATCATGGAACGGTTTACACGGAGAGCTTCGGTAAGGCTGCGTATATAGTGAAAATGACGACCAATCTCATGCGTGATTTAGGCTCCATTCCTTCTCCGCAAAACTCCTTCTACCTTGGCGTAGGATTGGAAACTTTGCACTTAAGAATGGAAAGACATTATGAAAATGCCTTGGCTTTAGCAAAGCATTTGGAAAAGCACCCGAAGGTATCCTGGGTTTCCTTCTCCGGTTTGGAAAATGACAGCCAGCATGAATTGGCTAAAAAGTATCTGCCAAAAGGCTCCTGCGGAGTAATTTCCTTCGGCGTAGTTGGAGGAAGAGAAGCGGCTGTAAAGTTTATGGATTCTCTGAAGCTCGCGGCTATCGTTACGCACGTTGCGGATTCCAGAACCTGTGTGTTACACCCGGCATCTACCACCCACAGACAGATGAACGATGAAGAGCTTCTGGCAGCAGGCGTATCGCCTGACCTTATCAGAATGTCTGTAGGCATTGAAGATGTGCAGGATATTATTGCCGATGTGGATCAGGCATTGGAGAAATAAAATAGAACTTTAGCCCTAAAACTTGCGAGTATATTTATTTTGAAAAGGACTTACTATAGTTGATGAATTTTATCTATAGTAAGTTCTTTTGTTATAACAAGCATAGAAATCCTATTAGCCAAAATGAAAATATTGTTGAAAATGGCTAATAGAATAGATATGATAAGGACATACCGGAAAGGAGGGAAGATCATGAAGTTAATATACCGAGAGCTCTATATGAATAAAATTATTCATGCTATGGGAACCCCGGATATCAAAGTCATTACAGGCGTTCGAAGATCCGGAAAATCCAAATTGTTGGAAGCATTTAGTGACTATATTAAAAAAAATATTTCTACAGCTAATATTATTTTTGTCAATTTCAATTTGCCTGAGTATGAATCCCTTCTTAGCTATAAAGCATTGTATGAATTTATCCATTCACAATATAAGGAGAATGCACACAACTTTGTTTTCATTGATGAAGTGCAGATGTGTGCAGGCTTTGAAAAAGCGATCAATGGGCTACATGCCTCGGAAAAATTCGATATTTATATCACCGGATCAAATGCTTTTTTATTAAGCTCTGATCTCGCAACTTTATTTACAGGAAGAACTTTTGAAGTAAAAATCTACCCATTCTCCTTTAAGGAATATATGAATTATTTTCCTTCTCAAAATAAAGATAAGGCTTTCTCTGCATATCTGAAAGAAGGAGGAATGGCGGGGTCTTATTTGTATCAAGAGCAGGAAGCAAAATATAATTACATCGAAGATGTTTTTGACACATTGATTATCAGAGATATTCGACAAAAGTACAAAATTAGAAATATGCAACTGATGAACAGAATTGTGGATTTTTTGATGGATAATATCTCAAATCTATCTTCTGCAAGAAATATTACCAATGTCTTGGGAAGTATGAATGAAAAAGTACATCATACAACGGTCGGATCGTATATAGACTATCTATGTAATGCTTTTGCATTTTACAAGATTAGAAGATACGACATTAGAGGGAAAAAGTATTTTTCCAGTAATGATAAATACTACCTAAGTGATCATGCTTTTCGTTATGCAAAACTGGGAACAAGAAATATGGATTATGGAAGGATTATGGAAAACATAGTTGCCATTGAACTTCTTCGTAGAGGCTATGAGGTATATGTCGGCGTGTTGTATCAAAAGGAAATCGATTTTGTTGCCATAAAGCGGGATGAAAAATTATATATTCAAGTATCAGATAATATTTCAGAGGAAAAAACTTTGGCACGAGAAGTTTTTCCGTTGCTTCAGGTTAAGGATGCATATCCAAAGATTTTAATAGCAAGGACGAGAAATGAGGAGTATCAGTATGAGGGAATAAAAATTATGGATATTTCTGATTGGCTGTTAGGCAAGACAAAGCTGGCATGTAGCACAAACTAAAGGCTATAAATCAATTATAGTAATATAAGTTGAAAAGGAAGAAATAAGAAAGGAGAATCATCCATTTTCTCAAAGTTATATGTTCTCAAGAGGCCGAATCAACAGTAGGAAAATCGGATGGGG
>ERZ773250.1190-NODE-1190-length-13351-cov-7.109732_pt1 | contig 13351 bp, 18 predicted proteins | sample MGYA00511258_ERZ773250 | MGnify/ENA primary metagenome ERZ773250 (study PRJEB29015, sample SAMEA2738164) | human oral metagenome | biome: human oral; feature: human-associated habitat; material: saliva | place: China | collected 2187 ... | reverse complement strand
AGGTTTATTAATTAGCAAGAAGAAGCTATAGGTAAATTAAAAAATAATAATATTTAATTGAAACTATTTCTATAACTATTTTAGAAAATTTTAAGGATTATAAGATAATATAAGGATATAGAATATTATCACATCAATATTGCGAGCGTTTTCGTTGATTATTACCATTTATTCATATATAGTAATAATTAGATATATATTTGTATGATATTTAAAAATGGGGACAAACAAAGTAAATATCTAAATAATTATAGGGAGGTGTTATTATGACATTAGAAGGTGGAGTTAGTGTACCGGCAGAAGAAAAGAAAAATATCTCTAAGGCTGTAGAAGAAGTTGAAGATAAAAAAACAAATGAAGAGATCGATAAAATCGCCGATGAGACTAAGGAAGTATTAAAAGAGATTGGTGAAAATAAAGAAAATAATTTATTGCAATAACAAAGAATAATTTAATTATATTAGGAGGCAAAATTATGTCATTAGAAGAAAAATTAGAACAAGTAAAAGGTTCAGTTAAAGAAGGTCTTGGAAAAATAACTGGAGATGAAAAAACAGAAAAAGAAGGAACTGCAGAAAAAGTAGTTTCTAAAGTAAAAGAAGTAGCAAAAGATGCGAAAGATGCTGTAGAAGGTGCAGTTGATGGTGTTAAAAAAGCTATCAAAAAAGATGAAGAATAATTTTAATAAATAATTGATTTTCCTTTCACTAAAATAAGCTCTATCAATCTTTTAACAAGTAAAGCTGTTATAAAGATTATAGGGCTTTTTTATTGTTTTGTATTAGTTATCAATGAAAAGAAGTCGGAAAAAAGTTCGCAAAATACGTTAATTTCTAATGTGTGGGTCAAATGTGGGACAAAGCGCAAAATAAAAAGCCTTAAACGTAGATACTTTAAGGCTTTTCTAACATTATTATTTAGTTTCTCTGTTTTACTTTGAATGTTTTGATAACTACCAACAAGGGATAACAGTTATTAGATTAAGGTTTTGTAAAATCTTTCTTCCTGTATTTTCCTGTAAAATTTTAAAAGACATAGTCAATTACATTGTCAAAAATATATTCAATTATCTAGCACATATCAAAGGGATTAATCTTATATTTTGGTGAAAAAAACTTAGTAAAATTAGTTTTTTAATAATCTTCTGTAAAATAATCTAAGTATTCAAGTAAATAACTTTGTGCTTCTTTTACATAAAGATTATCATTTGGAATGTTTTTATCAAATTCAATGATTTTAAAAGCACGCATTAATATTTGTAATACCTTTTCAAGTTCATTAAAATTACTATGTGATAATGACTCTAAATACTCCTCTATAATTTCTAAAAATTGGGAAACTTTTGCAGGATTATATTCTTCATATGAATTTTTGGTGTACTGTGATGAATAGTTTAAGTATTTCGTTACGATGGTTAAAATGCATGAAGTACCTATAAGATCTTGATAAGATAAACTATTTCGACTTACTATTTCATTATTTTCTAATCCTTGTATAAAGTCATTACACTTAGTTTCATCTTTAGTAAATTGAATATAATCTTTAACGTTATTAAGTATAACGATAAGGCTTTTTAATAATTTATGTAATCTCTCATCATATTTTTTTTCTTTAAATGTAAGATTATATAAGTAAGAGAAAATATCACAGAAAAACATGTTTAGATGGTACACGTTATATAAGTCCATTTTATCATGTATAGGATATATGACTAGATTTATTCTTATAGGAAAAGCCCTCTGTAAAATAAATGATTTCTCAGATTCGTTATCACCAATATTATTATAAGTGCCCCAGATTTTATTTAAATCAGTAGTTGTATAAATATCTGATGTTCTATACAGAGGTTTAACAGGATTTTTTCCAGGCTTCAGATAGTAATAGTGTTTCGTTTTATCTGGAAAGGAAAAATAAAACAAAATAGTTTCACCTATCAATGTTTTTGCAGTAATAAAAAAACTACTTTCAATTTTTTCATTTAATAATTGATTAGATTTTAGATGGTATTCATCCCCTTTAACCCACTTCCCATAATCAGACGTATACAATACTATATGTTCTAAATATAAATTTTCATTTTTCATCAATAATCTTACTTGATATGTATCTTTTTCTATTACAAATATCGGTCTATAATGGTCTTTCTGGGCTTCTAATTCTTTTTCTCTTAATTCAAAATTTTTATTTTCCCTTTCAATTCGTTCCTCTTCTGTTGCGTTTTGAGTCTTGAGAAAAGAGTAAACAGCAAATGTTATAGTTAATGCTGTAGCATAGAAGCTAATTATAGGAGTAAATACGTCTTTTACTTCCAATTTATCTACGAGAGAAAGAGCTATTGTTGAAACTGCTACAGGGAATATATATATAAAATATAAGAAAGTTTTTTTTCCTTTTTGTTTAATGGGGAAATCAAATAATTTATTAGAAAAATTATAATGATAGTCAAGGAAAATAGATATAATTACAAAAATAAGAACATAAAGCATATTTTCACCTCGAAATAAAAAATTAAATAAATTACTATTTAATTTTAAAATACTTTACAAATAAAGTCAAGGGTATTCATAATAGGAGATACATACACAGTACTTAAAATTGAAAATATAAGCTAATTCTGGTATAATAGATATAGCTTTCTTATAAGAAAAACAAGCCGTGTTTTGTGGTACATGGCTTGTTTTTAATTTTATTAATTATATTTACAGAATGTTCTAACTAATTCTTGACATGCAGTTTCAAGTTGCTTCTGAGCATAAGTAAAAGCATAAGGAGAGTAGGGGGCGCATTCACTTTCTATTAGTGGGATATCTTCAATTTCTCCAAGGTAAGAATTTACTTTCGCTTTAAGTGGCTCGATAGTCTGTGTTTTTTCTTTACCATCTTTCTGAAGTTCAGTTAGCTTCTTGTTTGCATACTTAACAGCATGTTCAATAACTTCATCTAGGAGTGAGTTTTTTCTAGAGAGAAACTCATTTTCTTCTTTAGTGAAGAACTCTCTTAATTCAGACAATTCCATTATTAATTCTTTCTTTTGATCCTTAAATTCTTTTTGGATATCTTCCTTTGTTGCTCTTAAGGTATTAATCTTAGTTATAGCTTCAGTTTCTTTAGTCTTAAGATCAACCTTATCACTAATTGATAGAGTAGTTTTATTTGTACTTTGAATAGCTTCTAATTCTTTAGCAGCATTATCAATTCTATTATCAATCTCCTTAATTAATTCATCGTTGTTAGCTTCTAATTGTTCTAGTTCTGTAATTTTATTTTGAATTCTTTCCATAATCTAAACCTCCTATTTATTTCTAATGTTGTAACTATTTGCTATATCGCTGATGCTTTCAGTCTTATTGTTTTGGTGTAATGAAGCAATATCATTCCTTAACTCTCTTATCTCTTCTAGAGCAATATCATTGCTTTTAGAAGAAAAGTCCTCGTCTTTAAATTCAGAAAGTGTAGCTATTATCTTATCATCTTCTATTCCAACGTCTAGCATCCTTCTCATTAATTTATCTTGTAATGACACCTCACTACTAGTATTTGTATTGTTTTGGTTTTCTTTAAACATAGTTATATCTCCTTTTCTTTTTTATGTAAGCACGCATAGTACTTTTTTCTATAATGTAAGTATTTTTCTAATGCTTTAAAATACTTCTCCTGGTTCATTCGTGGCGGTTTTAATGGAAAGCCAAGAAATGTAAATTTTAGTGCATTATTCGGATCGTATAGTTTATCAACCCTATAACACTCTTTTAACATTAAGTCATAGTACCTTGACTCATCATTTTTATTTCTATTAAGCTGTTCCTTCCTTAATCCTATACAAGTGCTGCATACAAGTTTCTTATCTTCACTAATATACATTTTCAAGCATTTATTATTGCACTTGTAACACTTGATATAATATTTATAACCGCCCAAATTGCATGGTACTTTTTCAACGACATACTCCTTCATAACTTGTTTATGTTTAATTATGTCTTTGGTTTTAAACGATTCATACATATTGATTCCACTTTCTTTCTTCAATGTATTTTTTCACGCCTTAATCGTGGTTGAGAGGTTCAATCTCTAATACTTTTAAATAGTCACTATGCTGCTTGTTACACCAGTTTAAACTCTTTTCTAGATCCTTTGATATCTGATACCATAGTTTTAATTGTATGTATCGTAAGTAATATAGTTTTCTAGTATGGTTACATGGTATCTTATCAAATACACCTAATAAATAAGATTTCTCTTGTTGTAATTCAGAAGAATAGTGACTGATTAATCGTTCAGTTTCTTGAATATCTGAAATAATACTTAATCTCTTATAATCATATCCTTTGTTACTGCATTTGATTTTTACTCTTGTATAGTCATATGCCTGGATCTCTGATTGATCATTCTTAAGTTCTTCTAACAATTCAAGTTTATCAGATAGACTCTCAACGATATTAGTAAGGTTCTCATATCTTTTCAACCTTTCTAATTTGTTAGTATCGGTTGGATATTCGGTGAAATTATTTATTGTGAGTTCATCGCTATTTACTTGCTTTGTGGTCTTTTGTTCTTCTTCATTCAAGATGCCATTTTGAGAAAGTAGGGTATATATATTTACCTTATGTTTCTCGATAATCTCTCTTTCACGATTAGACTTTATCTCACGTTGCAAATAAATAAATACAGTTATCAATATTTCACGTTCTGAGCCTTCTAAAGTATCTAGGTAACCATTTACTAGGGCTTTGACATCCGTGGCCTTATTATCCAGATAACGCTCGATTACAAGGTCTAGGTCTATTTGTTGATTTATTGATAACTGCATAAGCTAACTCCTTTCTATAATTCTTGACATATATGTAAATATGCAATCAATGGTTCAGTCTCACCATCTTTTTTGAAAAACTCAACACGGCCAATAAATTCATAATCCTCTAATTCATCACGCCATTCCCTTATTTCTCTGAATAGTTCTGCACTATCTGTTGTGCTCTCGGCCTTGATTATATCGGTTACTTTGTACATATGTCTGTACCTCCTTGTTTATTTAATTTTAATATTATAAACTCCACTAATAGGTAAGACATATTACTCCTCTAATTAAATTCTACTGGCAGCCATTGTTTGTAAGGTTTCTTGCCTTGGTACAAAGGATAATTGATAATAATACCTTGCAATACGTAATTAATGGCGCTAGTACGATTGATTGAAATAATATTACTATTTAATAGATCCATAACTAGATTAATAGTTTGCTTATTCCAATCACTCCAGAATACTACTTGGTTTCCACCTCCCTCGCTAGATATTTCATGATGGCCCTTATAGTTATAGCCAATGTTATTGAAATATTTTTCTATTTCTATAAAAGTGATATGCTTATTAGACCTAATCATCTTAGCAAGGTCTAACTTAATCTTATTGATGTTCATTTTCTTCTTCCTTTTTGATTTTGTTATTTTTATACAATTTTACGTATTTTTTATGTAAAAAGTAACCTTTAGGTAACCTTCAAGGTAACCCTCATAACTCCAGTGATAGCAGTGGTTTTGAAGGGTAGGGTGCAAGGTTACCTAAATATTATAGTTCGTTTTATTTTTACGGATAATCGTTATATATATATTTAAATGTTTCTGAATATTAAAAATTAGGTAACCAGGTAACCTCAACTCTAGAAAATAGCTTTATTATAAGATTTGAATAGGTTACCTGATAATTATATTTGGTAACTCTAATTAAAATATTGAGTGGTTTTATCATTGATATTACAATCTTTTTTAAACTCATAAGCTGGTTACCTTAAAAATAATGAAAGTAACCTTCTTTTTAGTCTTAAACTTATTGAATTTTTACTATACAATGAATTGAATTATCTGGTATTTTTCCAGAATATTCCACTTCGGATAGAGATTTTGTTATTCCCCTTCGATCCTCCGTTCTTATTTTTGCACGTTCTATTTTATACTTGTACCCGTCCTCTTTGTAATACATATTAAGATGAGTTACTATATCCTTACCAAAACTACCAGTAATCTTATAGTCAAAATAGTTAGAAGAGAGATAGTTGTAAAACTCCGATTTTACTAAGGGTAGGGGTACACGCCCCACTGAAGGTAAGTTTCTATGTATATACCAATCTTTTACAAAACTGTATATATAGTCATTATCCTCCTTATACTCTTCTAACATTCTTTCAGTTGCTCTAGGATTAGAGAACTTTTCAAAGTCTAAGTGCAGTGCTGTATATAGAATATACTCTAAAATCGTGCTGTTTTTTAAGTATTCATCTTTAATACGTCTATCCTGCACTTGACCATTAAAATCAGCATTAAATGGAACTATTAAGAGTCGTCTGTAAGTACCTTGGCTCTTGTTTCTTACCTTTGGTAGTTTATTCGCACTGAATAAATTAAATAGCTTAAAACGTGCTGTAATAACACTTTTTCCCTTTCTATTTACTGCAACTGGGTCTCCAGTAACTATACTCATAAGGTTACTCATATCATCGAGATACTTATTACTGATGTCATCACCAATATTACATACTTTGCCTTGTAACATTTCTAGTTTAAACTCTCCACTGAATTCGTGAGGGGTTAGGGTGCTTATATTTTCTATACCTATTAGGTTTATAAGCATTGTCTGAAATGTACCTTTACCGTTGTTCCCCTCGCCATAAAGTATGGCCATCTTTTCTCTGGTATGATTAGGATTTGTTGCCTCATTCACTATTTCCCAAAGCACTTTAACTAATTCCTCATCTCCATTAGCGATTGATAGAAACCATTTATCAACATCAAAATAATTATCTTTTATATTGAGGTAATTATAAATAGCTGCTGTATTATAATTTGTAGCTAATTTAGAAGTGATAAAGTAATTAGGGTTGAAAGGTTCAAGTTTTTTTGTAACCTTGTTAAATACACCATTATTTACTGCAATTAGATTTTTATTCTCAAGTTTTTTCATATATGGTAATTGAGTCTTTAAAAACTTATGTACCTGGGTGTATTTTCTAGGATCAAACCTATATTCTAGTTTTGCTATTGCTCTATTAATATAAGCTTCTTGGCCAGTATATATTCCCTCGCTAAAGTTATAGCTGTAAATAATAGAGGTATCTTCGGTTTCTCCTGTTAACTTCATAGGGATATTTTGTTTTAAAGTACTACTAACCGTGGTAAAATTCATAATCGGTATTTTTTCATTACCATCCTTATCAACTTTAGTATTCTCAATTCTCCATTGTTCACCTATTTTAAATAATCTCCAATGTAATTCACTGGTAGAAGTGATAGGTTTATCTAATTTAAGATTAATAAGATATAAAAAGTTAATGTCTTTTTCTTTTCCTACTATTTCGAACCTATTAAACATTGTGTAGCTTTTCTCATTTTCAAAGTAATTAGGATTATTTTGAAAAGAAGCAATAGCATGATTGATCTTTATTAGGTTTTCTTGTTGATATTTATCAGGATTATCTCCAATACTAGCTAATAAGTCTGAACACTCACAAGCAATCTCATAAGATATTATGTTGTAACATACATCACGAGCTAAGGATAACAATATACCTAATGCTCTATTATATTCTTCATTGTCTTTAGTATGGATATTCAGATAATCTAATTCTAAATATCTGAGAAACAATTCTTTAAAGTCTTCATCTGAAACCCTTATATCAGTAGTACTTGTACTAGGTCGACGATAATTACTTATTACCTTTTTTTCTTCCTTACTAGCTTCTTGTACTGGATAGGGTAAGCCAGCTAGTTTTTTTATAAATATATGCTCGTTATCACGTACTGCAATTGGTAAGCCTTGTAATTGAGACCAAGTGGAACTACTCCTATCATAATTTAGTTCTAACAACGCCATAATATGTTGTATGGTCGGTTTGTATTCCTCTTTGAGTATTTCTCTATCTGGTTCAATCACAAGCCTTAAACGTGGGTTATTTGGCTTATGTGAGATGCTTGAGTACAAAAGGTATTTATAACTTGATAATCTCTCTTGTATGATAGCTTGTACCTTTTCGGAGGTTAGCCCAGTATCTTCGATATCTATAACAATGAGATCTCTTGATTTTAAATTATTATCATTCCTTGTATAACTCCCGTCTTCATTAGGGTTTATATCTCCACTAATGAAATACAGCATCTCTTTAGCCTTATAACCATTAATATTAGTTTCTGGTTGAATGGTAGGTACAAAAGTATTAGCAATGACCTCTAAAGCCGTCTTGTCAGTATTAGAGGCGCTTAATACGTTACTTCTATATCCAGTTTGTTTATATATCAAATTACATCACATCCTCTATAATGCTTTTTAGCTTATCTAGTTCCTCATAGCATATACTTGATAATTCTTCTGATGAATTAATAGCTATGGCACTGGTTAACTTACGTAAATTACAACCGTCTTTTACTTTATCCCAGTGTTTGCATAATACATCAGTTGGTAGATTTAAACTATGTAAATCATCTGTTGTAACTACTCGAATTACTTCAGTATAGTTTTCTAATAACTCCATTGAAAGTTGTAAAGTGGTTAACCTTTGTTCTATACCTTCAACTCTTTTAATTATTTCTTGCTTATCCATTTTTATTATCTCCATTTCATTTTAATTTTAAGAAGCAGTATAATAACTGCCTTTATTATTTCTTTGACATGTGCTAGAATTTTTAAATTTTAAATTGTATTCTCTTTCAAGAATTTATTTACTTCGCTTTCTAAGTAAATGTATTGTCTACCAACCTTGGTAGGTCTTAAACCTCGTTTATTAAGGTCTGATAGGGTATCGACCCCTATACCTAAGTTTTCGCATAGTTCTGTTTGGTTGTAACGTCTATCTTGCTTAATTTCATCTTTCAAGATATCTTTGACAATTTCACGAACTGCATTTATCACTTGTTGTTCAAAATCTTCGCTGAACATATACTCACTCTCCTTTAATAAAATATGTTATCCATTAGCAAAGCAGCAATATATATTAATGCTGTTACTAGTGGAAAGAATACTACTGTAAAGCATAAGCTGTTAATGTATAATTCTTTATTATCCATTTTAGAAATTTCCTTTCTTGTGGTATAATGAAAGTAAGTACTTTTCTAAAGTACTTCTCTCAAACCTTTTAAGTAGTCTGATTTGGTCGTTAGCTACTTGAAAGGTTTTTTATTTTGTGATTAAAGTAAAAACTTCTGATATGTCAACTTGCAAAGTATCACATATCTTTTTTGCAACCTTGGGAGTTGCTAAATGTGTTTTGTTAAACACATTCATTAAAGTTTGGTAACTCAAACCACTAGCACGCCCAAAGGATGTTTTATTATAACCTTGGATAGCAAGCAGTTTAGTTAACTTATTTGTGTTGGCTTTGAATTTCATTGGATCACCTCCTTTCTTAATTCCAATTAAATAGGTAATTAATAGAGTAAAAATAAAACTTTATAAAAGTTATTATATCAACGTTCATTCAGAAAAGTCTATAATTTCTTAGGTAATTTTTTGGTAACCTATATTTAAGATTATATATCTTTATTTTACATAAGTCAATAGTTTTTTTAAATAAAATTGGTAATTTTTTGGTAAATAAATTATTGTATTTTTTTAAGTTATAAGTTATAATCAAACTATAATTAAAAGAGGAGGTGACTGATGATGAAGATAAAGATAAATAAAAAAGCGGTTGGTTCTAGAATAAAACAAATTAGGTTAAACAAAGGTTATACTTTAGAAAATTTTGGAAAACTATTTGGAGCAAGTAGAGGGAATGTTCAAGCATGGGAGTATGGGACTTCACTACCTAATAAAGAGAGAATAAAAAATATTAGCAAAATTGCTGATATTACAGTCAATGAGCTATTATATGGTTCAATAGATGAATTTTTAGATAATAATTTGCAAGATTTATTAGAATATCAAGAAGGTAGTACTATTTCTTCTCCTGAAGAATATTCTGTCGCTAGACAACGGTTCAAAAAATGGTTAGAAGAAAGAAACATAACATTAGAAAATATTACCAATGTTTATGATTATATTGATCAAGACACCGCAACCTGGACCCCTTGGCGTGTTGATATGGAATATATAAAAACTATGGAAGAAATAAGAGAAAACATGAGAGAAGGTACGTATTCACTTATTACATTAATAGAAATGTTAACGGATAAAGATAGGAAACGATTATTTAAACATGTTATTAAAATGCTTAAGAACTATCAGTTAACAGATAAAGATAAAAAGCTTATAGATGATATGGGGAAAATATATGATTAGAAAATATTATAATGAGGCAAGACATGATAGATAGAAGAATAGATGTTAATATTTCTGTTAAATTAATTGATTTAGCTAGAGCTGATAGGAATTCAATCCAAATACGACGAGATTTAAGAGAATTGTTGGCGGTAGTAGATGAAGAAATGCTTATTTTTCACTTAGAAAAAATGAACCTTATGACTTTATTACATATAAAAGCAAATTTAGAAAATTGTAATAGGATACATGACTTAGTTGAAAATTCAATTACACCAGGAGTTCTAGTTTTTACAAGTTTTAGTTTAGGATGTTTAGTGAATGATTTAACAGGAAATAAGTCTTTAGGGTATATGATTATATATTTTATTTCCTCAGTATTAATATGGTTGGTTATGTGGGGAGTTATTTACTTTAGGTTATTTGAAAAATTCGGTCGCCGTTATAATAATATAAGAGTAATGATATCGTTTATCGATTTAGTAATCCAAAATAATAAAAGTAAAGTTGATAATTTTTACTAAAAATAAGCGTTAATCTATAAGTTTTAACTTATAAAATATAGAAATAAGGAGAATTGCAATGGAAAAAAAGAGTTTTATAGAGATATTCCAAGAAAAGTATCAAGAGAATTTAAAGAAACAAGAAGCATTTGAAAAGAGGTAAAGTAAATGGATAAGGAAGAATTAAAACTAAAAAATAATGAAGAGCTTGAAGAAGCAACTGATAAAATGAAAGAAATAACTAATGAAAATCCTGATCATTTTAAAACTAAAAGACTAGGTTCTAGCATGGGGAATTATGTTACTCAACTTGAAAGAGATGTAAGGGGACATAGAAGACGCAACCCAGTTTTTAAGCATGGTACATTAGTATATGTCGATTTTGGTATTAATTATGGTTCAGAATTTTCTTCATATCATTATGCTATCACATTAGCTAAAAATGATACTAGAAAGAGCAATACTATAACAGTTGTACCTTTAACATCTAAAATAGGTAAACAAAATTTAAAATTAAATTCTAGTATCTCTGGAGAGTTAGCTTTGTGTACAATAGATAATACAATTGAACGTAATAACCTAATTTTAGAAGTTTCAGAAAAAAGCTTAGACATGGTAGAGGATTTAATAGAAAGATATAAACAGGCGGAAGAAACTAAAAATAGTGAAGAATTAGATGATATTCGAGAACTATTAAATGAATTTAATTCTCTAAGTCAGAAAATAGCCCCTCTTAAAAAAACAGTTGATGATGCTAAAAAAAGGTTAGATAAATATATGGAAGATTTAGATAAGAATACATATATAAAAATAGATGCCATCACAACAATTGATAAAAATAAAATATTTAAACCTAAGGATGATTTAGACCCTTTAACGAGAGTACGTGTCTCGGGTGAAGTGCTAGAACTTATAGAAGAAGGAATTAAAAATTTATTTTTTAAAAGTAATTGATTGACTTTTAATATCATTTATAATACAATATAGTTACTAACATAGATGCTTAAATGTATCTATCGCAAATCATAACTAGAGCTTAATGCTCTCAACCGTTGGTAACTAGTTTACTGACGGTTTTTTTATTAATCACTTATGAAGGAAAAAGCACCAGTAAAAAATACTAGTGCTGAAAAATGATAAACAAGTTTGATATTATAGTAACTCTATTATATCATGTAAATGTTGTAATAACAAGGTTCGTAAGCTTACTTAAAATCAATACTCATTTAAACGGTGTATAAGCACGCTGTTTGTCTTGGGGTGTAATTATATTAAAAATTATTTCAGACGTCTTCACGTTTGAAATACAAGGTGTTTTATAGAATAAATTTATTAATTTCTTTGATATGTGCTAGATTGAAAGGAAATGATAAAAATGATAAAACAATATACTAAAAAATCTGATGGAAAAAACTATTACATGGTATATATTTATCTTGGAAAAGATGAGGTTACTAGAAAAGATAGGTATACTACTAGACGTGGTTTTAAAACTAGAAAAGAAGCTTTACTATGTGAAGCAAAAATTAAAACTGAAATAGTTAATAATGGCTTACTGAATACAGATGTTACAACATTTAAAGAAATATATGAGTTATGGTATGAAGGATATCAACATACTATAAAAGAAAGTACATTACTTGTTAATCAACATATATTTAATTTATTACTTGATAAAATGGGAAATATGCAATTGAAAAAGATAACCCTACCTTATTGCCAAAAAGTGATAAACGTATATAGTAAAACTTTTTCTCTTGCTGTTCTTAAAAAAATAAAGATCTATGGCAGCATGATTTTAGATTATGCTGTGAAAATGAAGGTTATTTATACTAACCCTATGAAAGATGTCTTATTACCTAAGAAAAATGATGATATAACTTCAGATGATAAGGATAAATACTATTCTAAAGAAGAATTAAGACAATTCCTTACATTAGTTGAGAATGAGCAGGATATAAAGCTAACTGCAATGTTTAGGGTGTTGGCTTTTACTGGTATTCGTAAGGGTGAATTACAGGCTTTAGAATGGTCTGATATTGATTTTACCAACAATATAATTACTGTTAACAAGACTCTAGCATTGAATACAGATAAAAAAGTAGTAGTGCAAACTCCCAAGAGTAAAAGCAGTATTAGAAATATTAGTATAGATGAACAAACTGCAAGTGTTCTGAAACGTTGGAAGATTAAGCAAAAAGAAAAATTCATAATGGTAGGTACAAGGTATAAAAAAAATCAACCTTGTTTTACTGAAGAGGTATCAAATTCATATTTATATCTTAACTTCATGAATGCTAATTTAAAGCGTATATGTAAGAAGAATGACTTTAAACAAATTAAAGTTCATGGCTTTAGACATACACATTGTAGCTTACTGTTTGAAAGTGGGTTTACCATTCAAGAAGTGCAAGATAGATTAGGTCATTCTGACTTAAAAACAACAATGAGTATTTATGCTCACGTAACTGAAAAACAAAGAGATAATATGGCTGATAAATTTGCTAAATTTATGGCTTTTTAACAGTTACATTGTCAAAACATTGTCAAATGGCAAAACAAAAAGCCTTAAACGTTTATACTTTAAGGCTTTTCTAACTTTATTATTT
>ERZ773250.1174-NODE-1174-length-13428-cov-3.039557_pt1 | contig 13428 bp, 21 predicted proteins | sample MGYA00511258_ERZ773250 | MGnify/ENA primary metagenome ERZ773250 (study PRJEB29015, sample SAMEA2738164) | human oral metagenome | biome: human oral; feature: human-associated habitat; material: saliva | place: China | collected 2187 ... | reverse complement strand
GAGAGCATGAGTAGGGACTTGAGGGCAGTTCTTCGCGTGCATCTAATATCGCGTCTAGAACGCCGTGAATAGCTACCTTGAGCCGGTAACGATCGTCCTCGTTACTCATCGTCATTGCTATCATTCTCAAGCCACCTCGAAGGAGAGTTGCGAGCCTTTCAGCTCATCTTCTAAGTGCTTAAGCTCAGACGCGCTAACGGTTCCTCGCTGTGCAATCTCATATGCGATAGGGTCGCGATCAGCGATCTGCGGCCAGTCGGTCCTTTGGTTTGGATAGTGTTCGTTCATATACGCTTGGAAAGTGATTCGCTTAGTCATCGTGCTTGTGCTTTCACTAGTAGGAATGGCAACGCTTGCGTTGCTCGTATTCTTCGAAGTTGAGGAAAGTTTGAGAGAGCGCGGCCTCGCTGCGCGGGCCGTTCTCTCGTAAGAGGAAAGGCTCGACATCATGTCCGCACGGCCATGTGCGCGGCGTTGGAATGGCTTAATTCGAAGCAAGCGAAGCTGAGCGAGACGAACGCGAGTGCGCGCGGCGCGAAGCGGTAGTACGGCCTCGTCGTATTCTTTACGAGCGTCGGTAACGTACTTGACTAGCACAGTCTTGTTCAGCTTCATAGAGCCGGGTTGCGGGCGGCCTTCTTCAATCCAACCGCGGGACCAAGACAGTAGTCCGAGGTTTTCGAGGATAGGGAGCCAGCGGCGAACGTGCCTTTCGCTGTAACCCGCGCGGTCAGCGAGCTGAGCGGCCGTAATAGTCATGTAACCGCGGCGATCAGTCTTAAGCGTCCGCATGGTTCCAGCGAGCGTTTCAATCAACGAGCGGGCGCACCGGTTCTCGGAACCTCGTAAGATTCCCCAGCCCGCGCGCCTAAGAGCGTCGACGAGCTGGTAAGCGGTTTGGGCGGCGTTGAGCGTGCTCATCGGTCTGATTCCTCCGCTGCAGCAATGAAACTAACTGAGAAATCTGCGATCACTTCGCGGAGACATTGGAGCGCGTCGTATGCGTCGGCGGAATTTTCGCAATCGAACGAGAGTCTGCGCTGTCGCTCTGCAATCTCGCTATCGAGTCTTTCGATTGTGTCGAGCACATAGTCAAGCTGAGCGTCATCGGCAATGGTGTAAATCTTGTTGCTCATCACTTCATCTCCTTGTTCAGTTCTGAGCCGTACCAGCCCATAGCGGCGACGAAAGCAGCGAAATGCGGCCACGTCATCTGATAGCCGCCAATGTTGAAAGACGCGAGCAGTACGGATACGAGAATTGCGAAGAAGGTCAACGTTGACACGAACAAGGGCTTGTTGAGTTTCATTTTGTGTATTCCTCACGATTGGCGGCACCAAATGTATCGAGGCCGATAGGCACGCCGATTTGAATAAGGCGATCAAGATCGTCAAGAGACCACATGCGAATGCCGGTTAGCTTGCGGCTGAGGGTTGGTTGTGTCATGCCAAGATCAGCTGCGAGGGCCTTCTGTGTGATGCCAGAGTCATGCAAGTAGTTCTTGATCAGTCGAGTAATGACTGTCTGTGTTGCGGTCATGACATCTAATATGCCATATTGACATATCTGATGTCAAGCCTAGTTGACATTTGGGCGTTAAAAACTGTTGTGTAATATGCCGATGCGGTATACACTTTTGGCATGAGTACAACAAATCTTGTTGATATCGTCGCTTCAAATATCCGTGCTGAGAGCGCGCGCCGCGGGCTATATCAGAGCGACATTGCAAATGCTCTTGGGGTACAACAGGGGACTATTTCGCGTCGCTGGAGGGGCGGGCGCGCGTGGCCATTGGAAGATTTGCCAACTGTGGCAGATGTTTTAGGCGTTTCGGTTGCGTACTTAGTGACTGATAACTCAGACGGAACGCCGAGCGTCGAATTGCGCCCCCGACAGGACTCGAACCTGCAACCTCGGGATTGGGAGACTATCGACGGTTACGCCGGTAGCGATTCTGGATGCATCCTGAACGTTGCTGCGTAAACATCTGAGTATGAAGTATTCGGGATTTCCGAACGGTTGGGCGGAACCGTTAGCGGCGTATAGAAGATTTTTACTAGCTTCGGGTCGGTCAACTAAGACGGTAAGCCTACGGCTTGATTGGCTTGCAAGATTCGCGAGAGCTGTCGAGGTTCCACCGTTTCAGATTGAGGAAACGGCCGTTATTGATTGGTCAGCGTGTCAGGATTGGTCACAGGCAACGCGGCGTTCAGCTCATCAATCAATCAAGGGTTTCTACGCTTGGGCCTATACCTACGGCCTAACCGGTGCTGTGCCTACGATTCCGAGCGTGAGGAAAACGCCACCGAACCCCCATCCCGCTAGCGACGCGGCGTTAGAAGCGTGCCTAGTTGCCGGGGATTGGCGTGTGAGCCTAGCGGCGCGGTTAGCGGCGGGCCTCGGCTTGAGGCGCTGCGAGGTCGCTTGTATCAATGTTGATAGGGACCTTATAGAGGATGCGGGCGGCGCGGCCTTACTTGTACATGGGAAAGGCGGTAAAACGCGCCTTGTTCCCTTGACAGACGCACTTTCAGGGGAACTAAGGCGGTTTACCGGGTTCATTTTCCCGGGGCAAGACAACGGGCACGTAAGCCCGGCTTGGCTCGGTAGATTGGTATCAAGAGCGATGCCCGCGGGCGTGACCATGCACGCCTTAAGGCACAGGTTCACAACGCGCGCGTACAGGCAAACAAGGGACTTAGTGGCCTTACAGAAGGTTTTAGGTCATTCGTCGCCGGAAACGACGCTTGTATATCTGCAGCTTGCGGACGATGCGTTAAGGCGTGTTGTCGAGGCCGCGGCGTGATGCCTCGAGCGTGGCTATACGCTTTCTAATCTCGCTGTGCGAGTCATGCGCGTGATCGTCAATGCTGTCAACCCTTCGCGTGATTTGGATAAGCTGCGAAGATTGGTGGTCTAGTTGAACGCCATGTTCATCAAGACTCTTTTCAATCCTATTCAGCTGGTCTTTCACGCTTGTACCGTGGTCAGGCTCGAGTTGTCCAGCTGTTCGGCGGGCGGCAAGCAGCGTGGCAATACCGGTGATCGTTGCGGCAAGCCCGCCGAGGCCACCGGCCGCGGTCACCATTTCGGCAACCGCGTTCACCCTTCACCCCTAGGGGTATGAGCAAAAGCGGTAGCAGTTCCGAGCACAGATGCGGCCAGCGAGAGCCAAAGGGGTGCACTCGTTTGGTCTACGATTCCATACACGGTGAGGATAGGTACAAGCGCGGTAATAATGCCGTAGAGCCATGCGCGAACTTGCGGGGTTAGCCATGTGAGGGGCTGCGGCGTTGCATGTCGAGGCGATTCGTTCACTTCGACGCACCTACTTCAATAAGGTTCACAAGGTCGTCAACGCGCTTAGAGAGCGCTTCAATTCCTTGATACACGCGGGCGAAGTTGGTCGCGTTCCACGCGGCCTCGTCGGATAGGTTGGTGAGAGCGCCGGTAGGTTGGCCGTCTGAGCCCTTTTTTTCGACACCACCAATAAGGACATTTTCGAGACGTTCAACCCGCATATCAATGTATGCGAGAACGTCGTTTACGCTTGCGTTGTGGCCGTCGGGACGGGTTACGCGGTCGGTTAGTTGCATGTCAGGTGCACTTTCTTCTAGGTGTGTTGAGAGATAGTCGAGGTAGTCGAGCTTGTCGGAATAGTTACCGGGGCAAGCGGTCGCGAAATGGTCGCTGTGAAGTGAGAGCGGGAGATTTCCCCATTCGCTGCGAATTGCTGCGATTAGCCGCGCGATCGTCCTCAAGTCCCCTTCGGTCGCCGCTGGGTGACATTCAATGCCGATTGTCCTCATATTGTTGCCGGCACAGTGCCACGCGCGGTCGCCATCTGAAACTAGCTGCGTTACACGGCCTTCTGAGGCGACGTAATGAGCTGAGGTGGGGTTAGAGCGGTTCCCATCGCTAAGGAAATTCACAACGCTATCGTGCGTTTGATTCCATTCGGGAAGGCCCCACCAGTGTATAACGATGCCTACGGGGTCGCCGAGGGGACGGCCGCCGTCAAAATTCGGGGACGGGTGAACATCTGTCACTGCGAAATTCGGTCGAATCGTCATGTCAGGCCACCCAAGACGCAAAGCCGCGGTATGCGCCGTTGTTCTGAATATCGACAGGGCCGGGGACGAAGACACGAACCAAACCGTTGTTTAAGAAAACAGGCATAGGCCAGATGCCGGGGCCGAAAATGCTACCGCAAATCACCCATTCTCGAGTAGATGGCACTTTCACCAAATTGTTGATACGCATGATGTCGATAATGCTGTTTCCATTCATGTGGAAGGATGATCCCGTGCGCACGAGCGAAATATTGAGGTAGTGCGCGCCATTCGCCGAACGCACGAGGCCGCTATCACCTTCGTGTCGCCACGCGCCGTCATATACGGGGAGTGTTGCTGTATCTACGCGGGAAAGTTCGGTGAATTGTGCGTTGAGGTCTTCGGCTGTGAGGATTTCGCCGGGGGTAAACGTTTTCATGATTTGGTCCTATCGTTGAGGGGAGAAGCGAACGCGGGTTTCCCATTCGGAAGCGGTGATACTGTGTGAGACTTCGGTGATAATGACACGCGCGGTGTCGCTTCGGTTTTCCACGCGGGCCGGGGTGAGTGGGTCGAGCGCCGATATCGCGGCCATGAGCGCGCTTGAATTTGCCGGGCCGTAGGCATGGGCGGGCCGTAGCGTGATTTCTTGAGGCGTGGGCACATCAGATGCTTTGTCAATGAGTGCGCGGGCCGCGGCGCGGGCCGCGTCCTCGCTTACGCATGTGAGGTCTACCGAGGCCGTAGCACCTGCCCATGTCTGCGAAAACGTTTCCTCGCTAATGGTCAGTGTTTTATCGTCTGCGCGCCATTCCCCATCGGTGAGCCGTGCGGCGTGATTCGTTGCGTCCACGCGGGAGACCACATCGGTTGAATTCCATGATGTTTCAATAGCTGTGTATGCGTAGATTGAGTTTCCGTCGGATTTCTGCACGTCTGAGAACACGAGATTCGACGCGGCGGGACGGGCGGCGCTAATGGTCACGGTTCCGTCTCGGTTGACGGTCCATGAGCCGGTTACTGAGGCCGCGGCCGCGTCAAGATGCTTTGCAAGGCTCGTTTCCCAAACGGTTGCACACATGCGTTGATAGGTTGTTGAGGCGATTCTGTAGGCAATTTCGGGAGCGCTTCGCATAAGGCGCGTTATGCGGTCGTTCCATGTTTCCGAGCCGTCGCCACCTTCAGCGCGGGCACCGTAACGCTTTGTGGAGCTGAGGCGGCGCACCGCGTCGGAAACGGTAAAAGTCACGGTGTAAGAGTGCTTAGAGCCGGGGGGCTGTCGATTGAGCTCAATTCCTGAGACAGTCCCGGTGAACAGTCTTGTTCTCGAGGGCCAATGTAGAAGGACCACGGGCGCGCCGTAGGTAAGGCCGGTTTCTCGGGGGTCGAAAGCGTCGAGAGCGCGCGCGGTAAGCGTGCCAGCTTGGGCAGTGTAGACGGGGCCGGTTGCCGAGATTCCTCGCGTGACTTGAAGGCTAGTTACCGCGGGCGTGATGTCTTGCCATGCGACGTTCGCGGCCTTGTAATAGAGCCGCTGCGAGTTCAATACGTCTCGGTTGAGGGTGAAAGCCGCGGGAGATGTTAGGCCCTTAGTGAGCGCGTCGCGGCCAAGGCGGGACGAATCGAGGCGAAAGCCCTCGAGTCCTCGTAGCGGAAAATAGGCTTGCAAGCTTAAGACTTGAGCCGGGGTTGCGTCCTCGGTTTGGTCGCCGGGGCCGGTGATTTCCACCTTATAGACAGTCACGGACGTTGCGCCGGTGATATTGATTGTCATCGTTCCGTCGCACACGGTGTTAATCACCATTGTCTGATATTTGTTAATCAGACGGGTTGCCTTCGTACCGATAATAACGACGGGTGCGGGGCCGTCAGCTGATACGGTGAGGCGCACCGATAGGGGCATGTCTGGCACGAGGTCGGTTACCGTACAGGTAAGCACAGAGGAAGCACCGGTGAGCGTCACGGTTTCCCCTGACTGTGCAAGCGTTCCGGTTGTGCATGTCCAGTCAGCGAAGGCGGGCGGGCGAATTGCGATACTCATCGTGCAAGGCCGTTCTGTGCTTGCCATTCTGAGAGCGCGCGGGCAACCACGCGGCCTACTTCCACGTTAGGCGTGAGCGCGTAAACGTTGATTGTTGCACCTGAGAGGGTTTCGCGGGCCATAACCGGGCCGTCAATCCCGATCGAGGGCATGTCGGTTGCGGCAATGTCGCCGGTTAGACGGTTGAGAGAGCGCCTTACGGCGCCGTATTGGCTTTCAAGGCTCGTAATCAATCCACCGATAATCAGACGGCCAGCGGGAGCAAGAAGCGTTTTATCTCGTTCAGCGGGGCCTTTCCACGAGGGAAGCAAGTCCGTCAAACTGGTCAACGCGTTCTTAACTTTCCCGAACATGTTCTTGATACCTTGAATCAAGCCGTTAATAATCTTTTCGCCGATACCGAGCAACCATGAGCCAGCGCCGCTAAACGCGTTCATTACGATTGAGGGGAGATTACTCATCACGCTGTGAATTGCTGATAGCGCGCTGCGTAGCCCGTTTGGTATGTAGTTCCACGCCGCGGCAGCCACGGACTTTACACCGTTCCAAAGGCCGTTCCAAACCGCGCTAATGAGGCCCGCGGCGGCTTGAATAATCCCGCCGATAACCTTCGCGGCACCTTGAATGAAGCTTTGAATTGCTGTCCACACGCCGCTAACGACGTTCTTCGCACCTTCCCAAACACGGTGCCAGTCGAGCGTGATAATGCCGGTAATGATGCCTACAACGCCTTGAATAATCTGCAGAAGGCCGGTAAGCCCTCCGCTAATGTAGGTCCACACGCCAGCGATTACCGAGCCAATGCCAGTGAAAACGGGGCCAAGGCTTGTGACAGCGCCGATAATGAAGTTAACGACGAACTTCACTACGGGCACAATAACCGCGGCCATAGCCTCGGCAACGGGTTTCAGCGCGTCTAGCAGCGTCTTTGCAACCGTTCCAAGCGTGTTAACAATAATGGTTGCTTGTTGCTTCAGGGTGGGCAGTACGTTTGCGGTAAACCAGTTGATAACGGGTTCTACTACGGCTTTAATGCCATTCCATGCGGCCTCGGCACCGGTTTTAATACCGTTCCAGACCTTGTTAACACCGTTACGGAACGTCTCTGAGTGCTGATAGAGCAAGACGAATCCAGCGACGATACCGGCAATAGCCGCGGCGATAATAAACGGCCACGAACCAATGATAGGCAGTAGCAGCTTGAACGCGTTTTGAATCCTACCTATAAGCGTTGGAACCTTAGAGGCGAAGTTGAGTGCTGCGAACGCGTTTTTAAATACAACGCCGAACGCGATCACAGCGGGCGCAACTGCAATGAAGATGCGGCTAATGCGGCTAATAGTTTCTTCACCGCCGTTAGTCCACCAATCTTTAAACGACTGGAGCGCGGGCAGAACGTGGGTTGTGAATGCGGTGTAGAGGATTTCCGCGGCGCGCTGGAGCTTGGGGCCAATCCACTGTGCGAATTGCTTGAACGCGGGGATACCGGTGTTCTCTAGCCATGCTTTAAGCGCGTCGAACGCGGGCATGAGTTTTTCATTGAGGAATTGCACGAACCTTGTTGCGTAGGGGAGCAACAGAGTTCCGAATTCCGCGGCCAAGTCATGCACACGGGCTTTGAGTACTTGCACTTGGTGTGCGTAGGTGTTGTTTTCGCGATTGAAAGCGCCTTGAGCGTCTGCGGTTTGCTCGAAGATTAGTGCGAGGGTTGCGGCTTGCTGAGCTTCATTCGAGAACGAACCGCCAACCTTCTTAAAGCCGAGTTCGGCGGCTTTCGCGTCAATGCTTGCTTGCTTCAGGGAAACGCCGTATTTTTCGATGGGGTCTCGTTCACCCTTGAGGGCAGAGCTAATCGACTGGATAGCTTCAGCGGTGGAGCCGCCGAACTGTGCGGAAAGGTCAGCGCCGAGGGTGATCAGGTCCTTGGTTTTATCCCCTAATTGTTCTAGGGGTGTGCCACCGTTTTTGAGCTGCGCTCCGAGCAGAACAGAGAGTTCTTGGAACTCGTTTTTCGTGACACCGAACGAGGTCGAGGCCGTCGAGGCATACGCTTTGACTTTATCCGCGGTTTGCTTAAAGACTGCTTCAACCGCGCCGGTAGACTGTTCCAAGTCGCCGGCCATTTGTATTGCCTTGAAGCTGATTGCCCCCGCCGCGGCACCGACTGCGGCTGATGCTGCTGCTGCGGCCTTACCCACTTCAGCGAACTTCGAGGCGACGGTTTTCACGCCGCGCGAAAGCCGGTCAAGGCCGAGGTCTTTCGACAAGCCACGGAAAGCGCGCTTGAACTGTTTCGTCTCGGCAACTACCGCAACTTTTACCTGATGTCCAGCCAAGGCATGCTTCCCTTCATGTTAGTTCTTGTTCTTTTCGGCTAATACGTCAAGGACTGCTTCAGCGTCCTTCATTGTGAGCTTGCGGGCCTCGGGGAAGCTCATGTGAGCTTCCACAGCGAGGACAGCAAGAAGGCGACGAATTTCGAGGTTGTCAGACACTAGAGAAGGTCGGTAGCGTCCATTAGCTTCATATCCCGCGCTGCGGCCAGCGCGGTGTCACGGTCGATACCATCGCGTCGAGCGATCATTACCGCGGTGAGCGCGCTCATCTGCTTTGCGGTAACCGCGTCCTCGTTAAGACTTGAGAACGGAATGTTGGTGGTTTCCTCGAACCACTCGAGGTCGCCGAGGGTCATGTTTTCAACGGCTGATTGCGTGTCCATGATTCTTATTCCTTAAAAGTTGTGTTTTTTCAATAGTTCACGGATTCCGAGGCCGAATCCCCAAAAGATTTCTTGCCGGTGAACTTTTTCCGCGTGGCTGAGCCACCGAAAGCCTGAATGCCCATCGCGGCCAAAGTGATTGACACCTGAATAATGGCCAGCTTTGGTTTTACGGCCTATGAGAGTCATCATGCGAACGTTTGAGGTGACTCGAACAGCGCGTTTTGACGAGGCGACGCGAACGGACCTGCGTAGGTTGCCGGTTTTACCGTCACGGATTAGGACGCGCGCGGTCTGTACGATAGGTTCACCGAGCTTGTATGTTAGATATTTCAGGTCATCGACGGCCACGCCTACCGCTTCCGCGTCTTTCAGAAGCGGTTTAATGCCGATAATTTCGACATGCGCCGCGTCGAGCTGAATATATCCGTCACGAATCCCGGTCATTAGCTCAGAGCGTCGGTGAGGTTCCCGGTCCCAAGGGTCGAGCCGGTTGACACCTTTTCGGGTTCACCTTCAACATTCCACTCGAAGTCAAAAGTTGAGCCCTTTTCGTCGCCGGCTTCACCTGAGATAGGCGGCTTTGAGCCAATCTTGACACGGAATTTAAAGTGAGGCTGTGCGGCGGTCGCAACCTTGTTACCGTGCGGCGCGAGGATAGCGTCAACCGTCTTGCCTGAATTCGTCCAGATGTAATCCCAAAAGCTTCCAGCGTCGAGGGACTGGATAGCGGTCGCTTTAAGCTTCCACGCCGAGGCCGAGCCGCCGAGCGCGTCAGCAAAGGTCACAACGTCCTTGTCAGAGGTTTCAGCGGAAAGCTCGTACTTGGACATGTCAGACCAGAAGTCTTTACCGCCGACGGTGAGGCCGAGGCGTTGGCCGAGGATTCGAGTGTTTCGAGTGACTGCCATGATGGTTTGTCCTTCTATTAGAGGTGGAGACTGAGAGGGAGAGTGAGCGAGGCCGCTAGATAGCTTTGTGTGTCAGCTGAGGTCACGGTTTCATAGCCGTTCACCGTGTAGTGCACGTCTTCGCTTGTCAGGTGGGTTATGAGCGTGTCGGTCGCTTGGTCGAGTAGGGAAATGATGTGTTCGTTGTCGCTCGGGGGCGCGATTGCCAAGACTTTGAAGGTCACTGTTACGCTTCCCACTGCGTCGCCGCGGGCGACAAACGGATTTGATTCGGTGACCACAACGCACGGTGGGATAAGCTGAGGCGGGATATTGGTTACCACCGGCCAGCTCGTACCACCTTCGAGGATTTCCCGAATTGTGTCGCGGGCGAAGGCAATAGGCCCTTTCTCGTCGTCGCTCATGCGAACCCTAACGGTAGGTAGGGTGCGAGCAGTGGGCGGGCGGCTACGAGAGCATCACGGGCAACCCTGATTGCCCCCGCGCCGTCGAAACCATCCGCAAAATTCTTCACACCGTTAGGAGCGTTCTTCCGGTGATAAAGTTCTGCGGCTACCTCGAGCGTTGCGCGGTCGAGAACGTCGCCGGGCACGCCGTTAGCTGAGCCAATCTGAGATGCAATGAGGCGCGCTGCGACATCAAGACATTTCGTCATGTACTCGGTTACCGGCATACCCGGGGCGACGTAATCGCCGAGGTCTGAAGCTGTCAGAGCCATTGTCAGGCAAGCTTGAGCGGGACGAGGCCGGTTGGGATTTCAGTGGCCACGGCCTGATAGCGGTAAACCGAGAAAGCCTTCGACAGGTTGAGAATGTTCTCGTCCTGCAGCTGTGCAACAGGCGTTTCATAGGTGCACATTGCCAGCGAGGAATAGAACGCACCGACAACCTTCGTGCCAAGCTCGTCCGGCTTTGCCATGAGATTAGGCGTGACCTTGATTCCAACCACGTCGCCGGTAAGACCAGCGGGGTTGAATGTTCCGACGGTGTTTGCGCCGGTTCCTGACACGTTCATGAGCGGGCGGCCGTCCGAGGCGGTGAGCGCGGCAAGCGCCTTGAACGTCGCCTTGTCAATAATCAGACCATCGAGAGGCAGACCAGCGTCTTGGAACGCCGCGGCCGCGTCAATCATCAAGCCTGAGATGTCAGACCATGTGAGGGCAGAGGCTGTCTTATTCGATGCGAGGGCGGCGGCGGCGCGGGCTTGCACGGCTGTTGCAAACACTGATGCGAAGTAGTTTGCCGACCTTTGGCCAGCAGCAAGCGCCATACCGTTCAAATGGACCTGCAGAAGGTTCACGCGCGTGCGCTCGATTGCTTGCCGGGTAAGCGAGGTGTAACCGCCGAACGTCTTAACCGGGGTTGTCTTTTCCCGCGTGCTAATCTTGCCAATCTGCAAATCGTCGCCTTCGTTTGCCTGAGCATCGACGGCGATTGTGTTTGTTGCAAGCTCGGTGAATTCGAGGTTGAGGCCATCGGGGGGCAGAGGGCCAGTCTGGAAAAGTGCCTTCAGCGGGTTCACAGTGTCAACAAGCCGCGTGAGGTCCTTAATCCACGTGGGGCGGGTCATCGTGCCATCTGCGCTGGAAACAGTTCCGTTGTATGCGCGAATCTCGTTTTCATCGCCGGTGACAAGGGCCTTGAGGACTTCACCAGCGCTGCGAGTATCGACAGCGGGAGCGGGAGCGGGAGCGGCGGCCGCGAAAGCTTGTTCAAGCGATGCCATGCGCTCGTTAATTTCGTCGAGAGCGGGGGTGAGGGTGTCGGTCATAGGGGTTTCCTTTGGTTCAGGGGTGGAACGGACTTCGGTAACCACCGCGTTGTTATACGCGGGGAAAGGAACAAGGGAGACTTCGCGAACTGCGATAGAGGTGTGAACAACGTGGGTGTTGCCGTCTTCGTCCTGTGTCGTATCAGAGGCCAGCGGGACAAAGCCGATTGAGAAACGATCAATAGCGCCATCGCGTGCGAGGGCGTATGCGTCATTACCTAGACTCGTTTCGCTAATGCGCGCGGTGATTTCCAATCCCTCGGGCGTGTTGCGGGCCTCGGGGACGGTTCCGATTACGTCGCGATGTTGCCAAAAGAGCTTGATAGGGCCGTTGGTTTCGGGGTCGAACGCGCCGGGCGCGATCGTCTCGAAATATCCGCGCGTGTATTCGATTTCGTCACCATATGGCACTGCGATTCCGGAAACGGTGCGATCGTCCGAGCTTTGCGCCGAGGCCGCGTATTCGCGAGTTAAGAGCTGTTCGGTCATTTATGAGAGTCCTTCGATTTCCCGCGCTTCCTGCGCGCTGTAAATTCCTGCTTCAATGGCCAGCTTGTGGGTTGCGATGCGCTCGTTGGTATCTGCCCTTAGTAGAGCGTCGAGGTTGAAACGGGCCTTCGTTTTCGCGGGGAGAATTGAGGTGAGAGCGTCCTCGATTTCCCGTAGGTATCCCATGAGGGTCCAGCGAACGAAGTCGGTCGCTGCGTCGGTAACGTTCTGATAAGTCATGCTGTTACCGTCGAGAGAGGCAAGAATCATGTGCGCGGGAATTCCGAACATGCGGCCAATGCTGAGCACGTCGAACGCTCGGGACTCGAGAAATTGGATTTCAGCGGGGTTGAGCATCAGGGGCGTGAATTTCATCCCCTTACCCATCACAGCGACACCCTTACCGTGCGAGTTTGATTCGTTCCAGCGGCGGCGGGCCTCGTCTGCTTGGTCTTTGGTTAGTTCTTGGTCGCTTGCGAGGATTCCGCTAGGCACGCCGCTTGACTGCGTCCAATTAGCGGCATAAGAGGCCATATCACGGGCACCCATGAGGGTCCGTGCGCACGCTTGGATTGGTCCGAGGCCGCTAGCCTCGCTTGGCACCCTGAGCAAGCGAAGGTGCTTAATCTTCGTCGAGTCGTTTTCGGTTCCGCGCCACATCACAGACCGGGCACCCGTTGTCTTGTCGAGGATTGGTGCGCACTCGCTAGGGTCGAGGACGCGAAGAGACACCGCGCGGCCGTCCGGTGCGCGGCCAATAAGCCAATAAGCGTTACCGGTGAGAGCGAGGCTAGCGACGGTCTCAGCGATAAGGTCGGTTATCGAGAGGTCAGGCGCGGGCTTTACAACCAAACGGGGGATTTGGTCGCCGGTTAGACGGTCGTCGTCTCTCCACACGTCGAAAGAGAGTTGTTTAGCCGCGGTCTCGAGAATTGATACACAGCGGTAGACAGTTTCGAGGGTGAGAGCGCCGGTCACGTTGATAGGTTGAGCGCCGCGGGCGGGGGGGATTACCCCCGCGGGTACGGGGCTTTCAGACCGGCGTGAGATGCCGATAAATGAGAGCGCGGCGGCGGTTAATTTCATGAGCTCAATTTTCCGGACGGTGCTTATTTATTCCATGGTCGCGGCGTGTCGCACTGCCCATTGGTATAGAGCGCTCATATATGCGCGGTCGCCAGAATGACACGTGTGGGTGCGCTCGAGGGCTTGCGTATAGGCGGTTTTAGGGTTCATGCATACGTCTCCACGCCAGCCACACGAGCAGACAGAAAGCGCGGTTTTATCTGACATGTCAATAACAATGCGTTTCATGATTGGCCTTAGAGAATTTGCAAGTCCGGTGTTTTTTGCTGCGCTGCCCACAAGGCAATAGCTGTGGAGCGTAGAGCGTCGATAGGCTCGGGAGATTTGCGCGCGTCGAAAGCCATTACCCCCGAAAGCGGC
>ERZ773250.1172-NODE-1172-length-13429-cov-2.826305_pt1 | contig 13429 bp, 13 predicted proteins | sample MGYA00511258_ERZ773250 | MGnify/ENA primary metagenome ERZ773250 (study PRJEB29015, sample SAMEA2738164) | human oral metagenome | biome: human oral; feature: human-associated habitat; material: saliva | place: China | collected 2187 ... | reverse complement strand
AGAATTCTTCTTTCTGCATTATTGTAAAGGGGAAGGGATAGAGGGCTTGTTCTTCCGCCGGAAAATAGAGACAATACGAACCGTCGACACTCCTTTTCTGAAAGTCCTGTATCGTTTTCGAAAAAGCGTTTCTGAAGATTTGGACCGCCTATACCCGGAAGAGCAATCCCATTTTTTGAAATGCCTTTTTCTCGGAGAAAAAGCAAGTCTCGAAAAAGAAGAGCGAAATCTCTACCGGGAAGCCGGCATCAGTCATATTCTTGCCGTCTCCGGGCTGCATCTCTCCCTCCTCGGCGGAGGCTTCTACAGTATTTTGCGCGTTCTGGGATTCGCTATCGCCCCGGCCTCCCTTTTTTCTTCTCTTTTTATTCTCTTTTATACTATCCTTACAGGAGCATCCGGCTCGACTGTTCGTGCAGCAGCCATGCTTCTTACCCATTTTCTTGAAAAAACCTCGGAAGAGCAAACGACGCACTGTCATCCCTCTCTCTGGCGCTCCTTATGCTGCTCTTATATAAGCCGCTTATGCTCTATTCCACCGGCTTTCAGTGTTCCTTCTTCACCCTTTTTCTCCTCCTTCTTCTTTCCGAGCGAAGAGGAAAAGAAAAGCGAAAGAAAGTCTCCAAACAATGGGAAAAGGCAAAAATAAAAAAACAAATGGGAAGACTTTGCATACTCCTCCCCGCTTTTCTCCGGGAAAAAGCAATTGCGCTCTTTCTTTTTTATCTCGGTCTATTCCCCCTCTTTTCCCTCCTGCAATATTCTTTTCCTCTCTATGCTCCGCTCCTGAATCTCCTTCTTCTTCCCCTTCTCCCGCTGCTTTTCGTTCTGGGCATTTCCTCTCTGTTTTTTCTTCACTGTGGACACACTAAAGTACTCTCTGTTTTTTTCGCCTCCTCCCTGTCCTTTCTTCTTCGCATCTTTCATGCCTGCATCTCTTTCAGTCTCACTCTGCCCCATGCCACTGTTCTTCTTGGGAAAATGTCTCTCTTTCGGTTTACGCTCTATTTTCTGTTCTTTTACGCTCTCTATCTCTACAGAAGAAAAAATGCGCTCTCCCTTTTTCCAAAAAACCTCTTCAAGCTCTTTGTCCTGCTCTTTCCTCTGTCTCTTCCGCTCTACCTCCCATTTCCCCCGTCCAAAGCGGAGATTACGGCACTTTACGTCGGTCAGGGCGACGGTTTTCTCTTCCGAAAAGGAGACTTTGTTTTCACGATAGATAACGGCTCTTCCTCGGATAAGCACTTTGCAGAAAATACCCTGATTCCCTACTGCAAAGCAAATCGAATCCGAAAAATCCGTTACGCCCTTATCACGCACTCCGATATTGATCACACAAGCGGAATACAAGGCATACTGGAGCAGAGCGGCTCAGCGGAAAAAATCCCCCTTTCTATCGAAAACCTGATTCTTCCCGTACAGGCCAGGGAAGACCACCGTTATGATATCCTGAAACGTCTTGCAGCGAATCACGGCGCGGAGATTCTTTACTGGAAAAACGGAGACGGAATATGCAGCACAAAAAAAGACTTTCCTTTCTCTCTGTCCTGCTACTATCCCCTTACAGAAGAGCCAATGGAAGAAGCGAATGCCCATTCCCTGGGTTGTATCCTTCGTTATGGAAACTTCTCGATGATTTTCACGGGAGATATGCCGATGGCGGCGGAAGAATCCATGTTGACTGCACTAAAAAAAGAGGGGGTAAACCCCTCTATGGATATCGTAAAGCTTGCCCATCACGGCTCGAAGACATCCTCTTCTCCTCTATTTCTTTCCGAAACACAGGGGCGTTTCGCCCTGCTCTCCTACGGCATAAAAAACCGTTATGGGCATCCTCACTCGATTACTTTACAAAAATGTAAAGACTACCATCTTATTCCTTTGGAAACTGCAAAGCTCGGAGAAATCTTAATTCAAACGGACGGAAAAGAATACCGGATTACCGCCCCCTGTCTTCCTTAGAGCTGTGCCGGTCTTTTGATTACCGCAGCACCAAGACCATTTTCTCCAATATGACATGAAATAAGGAGAGAAAGCGGTCGAACCACAATTTCCGGGTCATAGCGATGCGGAAATTCCGCTTCCAGCTGTTCTCTGAAACTCTCCGCCTGCTCAAGGTTATCGGTGTAGGCAATCGCCAGATAGCTTTCTCTTGCTTCCGGATCGTCCAAACGGTTCAGCGTCTGATGCAGACCTTCGATAATCGCTTCCCGCACCTGTCGCTCCGTCCTGACTTTCTTATAGGAATCCAGTTTTCCGCCCTCATTGATGGCAAGAACCGGTTTAATCTGTAATAAAGTCCCAATCGCAGCTGCCACGGGCGTAATCCTTCCGCCCCTCTTCAGATAACTCAGATTTTGCACTCCGATATAGATTCCGTTATCTCCGGTGGAATGGTTCAGAATATCCTGAATCACTCTCCCGTTATATCCTTTTTCTCCAAGTTCTTTTGCAAAAATGCATTGCATCCTCTCCGTTACGGAAACCCCTTTGCTATCGGGCACAAAAACTCTTCCCAAATAGGGTTCTTCCTGTGAAAGCATGTGTGCAGTCTGTGTCGAACCGGAAAGTCCCGAACTTAAAGGGATATGCACCACCTCGTCATATTCTTTTAATAAGGAATTCCAAGCTTCTAAAACACTCTTCATAGAAGGCTGGGATGTGGATACCTCTTCTCCGTTCAGGAGTCTTCTGAAAAACTCCTCCCGGGTCATATTGATATCTTCAAAATACTCCTGTTCTCCCATCCGAAAGGGCATGGGCACAACAGCAATGCCCAACTTTTTTCCTTCCTCCGGGGTGATTCCCGAACCTGAATCCGTGCAGATTCCGATTTTCATTGTCACTCCTCTCTACTCTTTCCGGAGAAGACTCTTCCCCGTCATCTCCTTCGGCTGTGGAATCCCCATCAATTCCAGAAGAGTCGGAGCAACATCCGCAAGGCATCCGCCTTCTCTTAAGCGATAATCTTCCTCACTCACCAAAATGAAAGGTACCGGATTCGTGGTATGTGCCGTGTAAGGCTCTCCGGTCTTTTTATCAATCATGACATCCGCGTTACCGTGGTCTGCAAGCACAAAAAGATTGCCATGAACAGACTGTACCGCTTCAACCACTTTGCCGAGGCACTCATCCACAACCTCAATGGCCTTAATCGCTGCGGGAAGCACACCGGTATGTCCCACCATATCGGGATTTGCAAAATTAGCCACTACCAAATCATATTTGCCTGATTGGATGGCCTCTGTAAGCTTTTCCGTCACGATATAGCAGCTCATCTCCGGCTTCAAATCATAGGTCGGAACCTCCTTCGGAGACGGCACCAGGATTCTGTCCTCATTCTTATACGGCTCTTCTTTCCCCCCGTTAAAGAAGAAAGTGACATGGGCATACTTTTCCGTCTCGGCAATACGGAGCTGGGTCTTATCCAGATTCGATACCACCTCACCCAAGGTGTTATGAATCTCCTCTTTCAGGAAAGCAATCTCTTTGTTCGGAATCGTCGGGTCATAATCCGTAAAGCAGACAAAAAAGACCTTTTTTCTCTCTCCTCTATTAAAGAAAGAAAAAGTATCATCACAGAAACAATGACAAATTTCTCTTGCACGGTCCGGACGGAAATTGAAGAAAATAGCCGCATCACCATCCTCAATCTTATGCGCTTTTCCCTCTTTTAAGATAACGGTAGGCAGTACAAACTCATCATAAACCTTCTTCGCATAGGAGGCATCCATCGCTTCCTCTACGGAAGAAGCCGTCTCGCCTACGCCATCCACCATTGCACGATACGCTTTCTCCACTCTGTCATAGTTCTTATCTCGATCCATAGCGTAGTATCTTCCGGAAATGGTAGCAATCTCTCCCACTCCGAGTTCTTGCATCTTCTTCTCTACCGCCTGTAGAAAACCTTTTCCGGAATCGGGAGGAGTATCTCTACCGTCTAAGAAAGCATGAAGATAGACCTTCTCCAGTCCTTCTCTTTTTGCCAGTTCCAACAAGCCATAAATATGATCAATATGAGAATGCACGCCGCCGCTGGAAACAAGTCCCATAAGATGCAATGCGGAATGTTCTTTCTTACAATGCTCCACAGCCGCTTTCAATGCCGGGTTGGAAAAAAATGTCCCATCCTGAATCGCCTTTGTAATCCGCGTCAGTTCCTGATACACGATTCTTCCGGCACCCATATTCATGTGTCCAACTTCTGAATTTCCCATCTGTCCATCCGGAAGTCCGACAAAAAGGCCGGAAGCCTGTCCTTCAACATAAGGAAACTCTTTTTTTAGACGATCCATCACCGGCGTTTTCGCAAGAGCGATGGCATTGCCCTCTTTCTCTTTTCTTTCCCCATAACCATCGAGGATCAACAAAACAGTTGGTTTCTTCATCTATATCCCCTCTCTTTCTCTATACCATTTCAAAAGCAAATGCATCTGCTTATTCGTTTCATACCAGAAAAGTCTATCCCAAAGTTCTTCGAACGTCAATAAAACTCCTCGCTCTATTTTCCTGAAATACTTCTCTTCACTGCGTGAAAAAGCAAGCTTTTCGAATGATATTCGTTATGCATAAAAAATGTCGTATTGCAAAACTTCGCAATACGACATTTTCTTCATTTTGAAAATTAATAATTTTCCGGATTTCTCTCAAAGTACGCCTTCGGGTGATTACAGCACGGGCAGAACTCCGGAGCCTCCGCTCCTTCGTAGATAAATCCACAGTTTCTGCAATGCCAAAGTGTAGTACTTTCCTCGTCCTTGAAGGTGGTTCCGTCCAAAATCCCCTGCAAAAGCTTCTGGAAACGCTCATCATGGGACTTCTCAACCTGTCCAACCAGACGGAACTTTGCAGCAAGCTCCTTGAAGCCTTCCTTTTCCGCTACCTCAGCGAAGTTCTTGTACATCTCTGTCCACTCGTAGTGCTCTCCGTCCGCTGCCGCCTTCAGGTTCTCCTTGGTGTCTCCAATACCGCCGCCAAGTCCTGCAAGCTCTCTGAACCACATCTTTCCGTGGTACTCTTCATTCGCGGCAGTGTCATCAAAGAACTGGGCAATCTGCTGATATCCGTCTTTTCTTGCCTGGGCTGCATAGTAGTTGTACTTATCTCTTGCCTTTGCTTCGCCCGCAAACGCTTCCCACAAATTCTTCTCTGTCTCTGTTCCCTTGTAATTCGCCATAATCTATCCTCCTTTACACTCCTGAACCATCAACTTCCGCCACACAATAAACGCACTGTCCCTCGCTCTTCCTACATAAATTCTCTTCTTGCCCTTCTTAAAATAGAAATGGAGGAAGCACACTTCCTCCATTTCTATGTGTCAAACGAAAACACGTTCAAACACGGGACAATCCACAAATGTGCTTAAAGTAATCTTATCCTTCGATAAAAATAATTCAAGCGAATCTTGTTGGATTTTTAATACAGTATTTAAAAAGTACAATCCGTTTTTTGGGGTAAACCTGAACTTAGCCGAAATATCTCTTTAAAAGAGCCTGGAAAGCTTTTCCGTGTCTTGCTTCATCTCTGGCCATCTCATGAACCGTGTCATGAATCGCATCGAGATTCAGTGCCTTCGCTCTCTTTGCAAGGTCAACTTTACCGGCTGTAGCACCATTCTCTGCCTTTACACGAACAGTCAGGTTCTCTTTGGTGGACGGAGAAACAACCTCTCCTAAGAGCTCTGCAAAACGGGAAGCGTGATCCGCCTCTTCAAATGCAGCGCGTCTATAGTAATCACCGATCTCCGGATAGCCCTCTCTGTAAGCAGCTCTACTCATAGCAAGGTACATACCGACCTCAGAGCACTCACCTTCGAAATTCGCTCTTAAGTCATTCTTGATGTCTTCCGGAACATCCTTTGCCACACCGACAACGTGCTCTGCAGCCCATACCATCTCATCGCCCTGCTCTACAAACTTCTCTCTCGGTGCCTTACATACCGGACACTTCTCGGGAGCGGTCTCCCCTTCAAACACGTAACCACAAACTGAACAAACCCAAGTCTTCATAACATTCTCCTTCTCCGCCCTACTAAGGCAAACTCAACTTTAACAACTCTAAACTCAACTTATCGGAACTTCCCCGATATGATTAAACAAGTTCCCTTTATGCTCATTTACAGGAAATTGTTTAACCTTCTTGTGTTTTCTTCCATAGAACCCTCCACAGCTCTACAGGAATCACACACACCATAGAAGACCAAATCGTGACCGGTGACGACTCCCGGAACAAACTCCTCTGCTTCAGCGTCCAACGCTTCTGCAACTTTCATCGGTACGTCATACACCCTTCCGCACTTCTCACATACAAAATGATAATGTGCCTTCACTGTCGGATCAAAGCGGTCAGCCCCGGAAACAAACGTTAACCTCCGGATCTCTCCCCTATCGGACAGAAGCTTTAAGTTCCGGTACACAGTCGCTAGACTGATACTGGGATCCTTCGTCCTTAACTCGGCGAATATAGTATCCGCTGTAGGGTGATCCTTGTGACCACGAATCTGATCCAAGACTTCTTCTCGTTGTCTGGAATAATTCATCAGCCTTCCCTTTCTACTTACTTTGTATTATCTTCTTCTCGATAAAACAAAATTGATAATCACTATCAACATTGCATAATATAAAGTTCCTTCTTCTCTTTGTCAAGCATTTTCTAAAATATTTTTATTTTTTTTCTCTTGTGCTATGATAAGCAGCGGTACAGAGAATTATGGATGAGAAAAAAGCAAGAGGAAAATATCATTTTCAAGAAAGGGACAGGATATGGGACAGATTCATATAGAAAAGACAGAGATTAACGGACTGTGTATCATTACACCGACCGTCCACAAAGACAGCCGAGGCTACTTCATGGAGTCTTATAATGAAAGAGATTTTCAAGAAGCGGGGCTGAACTTACGCTTCGTACAGGACAACCAAAGTATGTCCCAGAAAGGCGTTCTGCGCGGTCTCCATTTTCAAAAAGAATATCCGCAGGGAAAATTGGTTCGTGTAATTAGGGGAAGAGTTTATGACGTAGCTGTCGACCTCCGCAAAAACAGCGCAACCTTCGGTAAACACTTCGGTATCATTCTTACCGAAGAAAATAAAAAAATGTTTTACATCCCGGAAGGCTTTGCACACGGTTTTCTGGTTCTTTCCGACACGGCGGAGTTTGCCTATAAGGTGACCGACTTCTACCACCCCGGTGATGAGGGCGGGCTTGCCTGGAATGATCCCGAAATCGGCATTGTCTGGCCGGAACTTAGCGGCAGCTATCAAGGAAATGCCGGAAGTGCAGGCTATCACATGGAAGACGGAAGCCCCTTGATCTTGTCCGAAAAAGATGAACTTTGGCTTCCTCTCAAAGAAAGTTTCACTTTCTAAAATGGCAAGAAATTTACGGATATTGGAATATACCGTACTGGAGAGCTTCCACGGGAAAACCGTAGAAGCTTTTTTACGTGAGGAAGGCTACACAAAAAGACTGCTTTCCTCTTTGAAGCGAATGCAATATGAAGAAAATGGAGTAATCCGTCACGGTATAGAAAAAAATGGCAAATGGGTATTTACCGTCGACCGTCTCTCGATAGGCGATCACTTACGTATCTCTATTCTGGAAACGGAAGAAGAGCCTTCTGCACCGGATTTTCCGCTCCCGCTCGAGATTGTTTACGAAGATCAGGATATTCTCCTGTTAAATAAACCCGCGGGTATTCCGTGTCATCCCTCTCCCGGGCATTTTGAAGGAACTCTTGCCGGTGCCATAGTGTACCACTATGAAAAAGAGGAGAATATCCGCCCCTTTGTCTGTCGCTTGATTCACCGGCTGGACCTGGACACAAGCGGTATTCTTCTTGTCGCAAAAAATCAATTTTCTGCTTCCTTCCTGAATGAAGAAATGCAAAAGGGGCAGATTCGGAGACGTTACACGGCGTTCTGCATCGGAAACCCTTATCAGCGTGTTTCCCAAATGGCGGAGGAAGGCACTCTTCCTCGCGGTGTTTCCTTCGGAAAAGAGAAAATCCGAATCCATGCCCCGATAGCGCGCACAGCGCGAGCCGAAATGCGCCGTACTGTCGATTTCGAAATCGGACAAGATGCCACCACAAACATTCTCTCCATACAATTCCTTCCGGAAATCAACTGTTCTCTCCTATCATTAGAACTGGAAACGGGAAGAACGCATCAGATTCGTGTGCACCTAGCCTATATCGCTTGCCCCTTATTGGGTGATTTCTTCTATGGCACAGAGGAGAATGCTGAAGTCCACAGAAACGGGAACGGAGAGACAAGTGTTCCTTCAATCGAAAGGCAGGCACTCCACTCCAGTTCTATCCGCTTCATCCACCCGGTCAAAAAGAAAGAGATGCACTTTTCTATTCCCCTTCCGGCGGATATGCAAATGGTGATGGACGTAGGAGAAAAAGCAAAATAGCTGCCTTTCTATCCTCTCCTGCATAAAATCATCTCTTTTTCCGTAAGGAGGGCATCCATATAAACATCCCCTCTTGTCATCGGAATCTTCGGAAACAGCAAACACGAAAAACAGAGGCATAGCTTTCTTCCCCCCGCGTCTTTAAGAAAACGGTCATAGTATCCCGCCCCATGACCGAGGCGCCCCCCTCTTCGATCTGCTGCAACGCAGGGAATCAGCATTAAAGAAAACTGTCTACGTTCACTTCCTGCAATTTCCTTCTTCGGCTCTAAAATTCCGAGTGTTCCTTCTTCCAAATCTTCCCAACTCCGGATGGGAACCGCTTCCATTTGCCGTTCTTTTCCGGGTATGCATCGCGGAACAAACACTTCCTTTCCCATAGAAAGCGCTGTGGAAATCAGCTCTCTTGTATCCGGTTCTTCTTCCATACTGACATAGGTGAAGACCGTCTCCGAAGAGAGAAAAGAAGGATGCTCGAGCAGGCGGCTCTCCAATGCCGTATTCCATTCTTTCAACTCCCGTGATGAGAATTTCTTTCGCAATGCAAAGGCTTTCTCTCTCCATTTTCTCTTCTCCGCATCTGTATTTGAAAAAAACGAAAACACGGCTCTCCCCTTTCTGTGCAAGTTAACGATTGTCTTTACGCATTTACTCAGTATAGCAAAAGAAGGGCAAAATCTCTTCCTTTATCCCATACTCTTCTCGAATGAAATTATTTTTCATTTTGTAATAAAAAACAATTGAAAATAAAAATAATATTTTTTTATATTTCTATTTACAAAAGAAATTTCTTGTGCTATAGTGCAGACAGAACAGAAAAAAGCAATGCGAAGAGCTTCTTCTCTGAAGAGAAAGGAGAAGAGCAACGCAAAGTGCAAGCGGTAAGCTTGCGAACGATAACAAAGAAAGAGAGGTACAATCCGATGGACCCAGAGCAGTACTTCTTTTTGAAGGAGAATCTTAGTTAAGAGAAAACGAATATTTTGCGTAGCATTAGGCTATCGGTTTGTAGAAGACTTTCTTCTTATTTTCCAAAACGAAGAGACCTTCAAAAAGAGAAAAGGAAGATACCCCATCAACCATTTGTATTTTAGAAAATATATGGTGCGAGTCCATTTTAAAATATAAAAAGGCTGAAATATAAAAGGTGGTACAAACCAATGGCTACAAAATAACAATTGAATATAGAATGAGTTAAAAATGATAGAGGGGGTGTAGCCGAGTGGCTATGCCCCCTTCTTTATTCATAGATATCTCGTTCAAGGCGAGACTGAAGCATAGTGCCTACAGCACCTCGTTCAAAATGGAAAGCGTGCGATATCACATTAGCCTTTCTTCCCAATCATTTCCTGCGTAATCCGGATTAATACGGCAATCATCTTATGAAAGGCAGTTAGATTCAGATACTCATAAATTCCGTGGAAATTATCCCCTCCTGTAGAAAGATTCGGGCAGGGCAGTCCCTTATAGGAAAGACTTGCTCCGTCCGTCCCTCCTCGAATCGGACTGACAATCGGGGTAATCCCCTCTTTATCAAAAGCTGTTTTCGCAACCTCAATAAGATACATATGGTCTTTCACCTTTTCTGCCATATTGAAATAACTGTCCTTTACCTCCGGCTCAAAAAAGGCACCCCTAGCATTATATTTCCGATTTAATTTTTCCGCTACATCCAGAAAAGTTCTCTTCTTCTCTTCAAATTTTTCTCTATCATGATCACGAATAATGTAATTCATCTCCGTAAGGCTCTCGTCCCCTGCCATATCGCACAAATGGAAAAATCCCTCATAGCCCTCTGTATTCGCAGGAGTAAACTGCGGAAGCATGCTGTTAAACTCCATAGCCAGGAGTAAAGAATTTAACATCTTATCCTTTGCGGAACCCGGATGTACATTAACTCCATGAATCTTTAGCTTTCCGGAAGCCCCGTTAAAGTTTTCGTACTCTACACCGCCAAGCTTTCCTCCGTCAACCGTATAGGCAACATCCGCGCCAAAGCCTTTTACATCAAAAATATCCGCTCCGCACCCTACCTCCTCATCCGGTGTAAAGCCGATACAAATGTCTCCGTGCGGAATCTCTTTATGATTCTGCAAATGCTCTACGAGTGCCATAATCTCGGCAACACCGGCCTTATCATCTGCACCAAGGAGTGTTTTTCCGTCTGTTACCAGTAAATCATCTCCGACCTGTTCCAAGAGTCTTGGGAAAATCTTCGGAGAAAGCTTTTCTTCCTCATTTAAAATAATATCCGATCCGTCATAGTTCTTTACGATACGAGGATTGACATTTTTTCCTCTTGCTGACGGAGAAGTATCCATATGTGCAATAAGTCCCAAGGCGGGGGTTTTCGCCTTTTCTTCTCCGCTCAGATTAGAAGGTAATTTCCCGTAGACATAGCAATGCTCATCCAGACGAACATCGGAAACTCCCATTTCCCTTAATTCCTTTTCCAAAACTTTGGCAAGGTCAAATTGCTTTTCACTGGAGGGAATCACATCCCTGTCCGGTACGGACTCCGTATCAATTTTTAAATACGAAATCAAACGTTCTACTGCATCCATATTTTCTCCCTTCTGTAAATGGTGAAAGTCTTAAGTACTGCTTACAGTACCGTCTCTTTCACTCCAATGATCCTCTCTTAAATAGCTGTCCTCGGAAACCGGACGTAAATCTTCCAAGACATAGGGGGTTTCCTGATAAACAAAGTTCAGCCAATTGCTGTAAATACAGTTGGAACCCGAGCGCCAGGATAAAATCGGCTTCTTTTCCGGATCATTATCCGGATAATAATTTACGGGCACATCCGGATTTAACCCTCTTCCGAGATCCCTCTTGTATTCTTTATCGAGATCATAGCGATCATACTCCGAGTGTCCCGTGACAAAAATCTGTCTGGAGGAGCAGGCTAAAATGATATAGCTCCCGCATTCCTCACTGTCTGCCACAACATAGAGTTCCTTATTGTTTCGCAGTGCTTCCTCATCCAGCCCGGTATAACGAGACTGCGGTACAAAAAACTCGTCATCCATTCCTCTCATCAACATTTTCTTCCGGTGCAAGACCCTATGCTTATATACTCCGCTAAGCTTCTTCTCTAGCAGAATCTTCCGAATTCCATAATGATGGAACAGTCCAGCCTGTGCTCCCCAGCAAATATGGAAGGTGGAAAATACATGTGTTTTAGACCACTCCATGATTTCTTCCAGTTCTTTCCAATACTCCACCTCGGAAAAATCCATTTTTTCTACGGGTGCTCCTGTAATAATGAATCCATCAAAAAACTTATCCTGAATGTCTTTAAATTCCAAATAAAATTCATTTAAATGTGTAGAACTGGTATGAGTAGATTTATGGGTGGACACCTTCATAAGGCTGATTTCCGTCGGAATCGGGAAATTGGAGAGTACACGAAGTAAATCCAGCTCCGTATCTTCCTTTAACGGCATCAGGTTCAAAATCACAATCTTTAAAGGACGAATATTCTGGGAAACTGCCCTATTTTCATTCATGACAAAAATATTTTCCGCCTCCAAAATAGGCTTTGCCGGTAAATTGTTTTGCACTTTAATTGGCATAATTCCCTCCTATGATCTACCCGTTTAAAATCCTAAGCTCCAAAAAGTTTGTATAATGCTGCCTGATCTCGTACTGCCTGCCAGGTAGTGGCACTCCCTCCCGTCACTACCAGCAAATTCTTTCCATTCTTTCCTTTCCCGCTACTTACGGCGCAGAACTTAGACTGGCTGACATAACCGGTTTTGGCCATTTGAACATTCGCTCCACCACTGTCCAAGGTCTTAATTCTTTGTAAGAAAAGGTTGGTAAACTTCAGGCCCTGTGCATGCTTATTCGTAGGAGAAATCTGGTAATTTTCTGTCAAGAGAACTTCTCTCGCCGTCGGGTTTTGCATAGCAACCGCCATAATCTGTCCCATATCCTTTACGGTCATATGGTGTGTGCTGTGATAAAGGCCTGTTGCATTTTGGAAATGGCACTGATTGGATAAGCCCATTTCCTTCGCCCGTTTATTCATAAGCTCCACAAAAGCGGCTTCCGAGCCTGCAATTTCTTTGCAAAGTGCCAGCACGGCATCTGCACCGGAGGGGAGAATCACACCGTAAAGCAAATCCTTCACAGGTACCTCTTCTCCTACTAAAAATCCGCAATTGCTTGCCCCCCTCTGTTGAATATAGTTCACGATATCTTGTGTAATCGTCAACTTCTTATTTTTATCCGAAAGCTTTTCCGCACAAAGCAGTAAGGTCATGACCTTCGTCATGGAAGCGGGATTCATCACCTGAGAAGCATTTTTCTCTCCCAAAATACTGCCGTTATCCAAGTCAAATACTACCGCATAGCCCGCATCGACTTCCGAACTCAGGTTTTTTGTTGCACTCGTGTTGGAAAGCTGAGCGAGGTTGCGAAGAAGTGCCGGCGTCTCTGTAGTCGGGGACGCCGTATTTCCGCTGTTGTTTATGGATGCATTATTATTGCTGCCGTTTGTTCCGGGTGTATTTGCACTTCCATACAAAACATCCTCTATATAACGATAAGTCGGGTCATTGCCCCGGCCTACTCCATTTCCATTTACAGAAACAGGACCATAATCGCTTATTCCGTAAACCCGTTCCTCGGAAAAAGACGCAAAAGGAAGAAGTAAGGACAAGCTAAGAAGAATAGAGACACTCCTTCCTATCCTTTTCCTCTTCAAAAAGGACTTCCCTGTCCTCTTCTCCGGCAAAGTGCTTTCGTTTAATTCATAATGAGTATCGTGCGCAAAGCCTGCGATATCTCGTTGATTTCCTTTATCCATTGTTCCCTCAGTTTCATCTTATCTTAAAGCAAATGAGCAATCACTCTGCTTTTTGTATCCTAGCCATATCTTAAAATGATAATCGTCCATCCGGAAAAGCACAAGAGATAAAGCTTACAATATTCTATAGATTTAAGGACAAAGAAGAAATGACAAAGAAGAGGCGCGAACGAATTCTATAGAAATCGAATTCTATGT
>ERZ773250.1171-NODE-1171-length-13436-cov-7.508557_pt1 | contig 13436 bp, 11 predicted proteins | sample MGYA00511258_ERZ773250 | MGnify/ENA primary metagenome ERZ773250 (study PRJEB29015, sample SAMEA2738164) | human oral metagenome | biome: human oral; feature: human-associated habitat; material: saliva | place: China | collected 2187 ... | reverse complement strand
ATTTATGAAAAAGGTATTTTCGTTAATAGCAGTTGTTTTATCAGCAGCATTAATTTTCGTTGGATGTTCTTCTAAATCATCTAACAAATCTAGTTCAGATAGCAAATCTGACTTAAAAATCGGAGTTGTAACTGACGAAGGTGGAGCAAAAGATAAAAGTTTTAACCAAAGTAACGTAGAAGCTGTTCAAGAATGGGTTCAAAAAAATGGTGGTAAAGCTTTAAATCCAATTGAAACTAAAAACCAAAGTGATATTGCAGCTAACTTACAAAACGCTTCAAAAGCAGCAGACGTTATTTCTCTTGCTGGATTCTACTTTGAAAAAGAGTTACCAAAAATCGCAGATTCATTCCAAGATAAAAAATACATCTTTATCGATGGATCAGTACCTAACAAAAACGTAGAATCAGTATTATTCGCTGAACAAGAAGCAGGATACTTAGCAGGATATGCAGCAGCTCTTCAATCAAAAACTGGAAAAGTTGGATTCATCGGTGGAGCTAAAATCCCAGCGGTAATCAAATTCGGTTTAGGATTTGTTCAAGGTGCTAAAGCAGCTAACAAAGATATCAAAATCGTTTATAACTACAGTGGTTCATTCAATGATACTAACAAAGGTAAAACTTTAGCAGCTACAATGTTTGACGCTGGAGCAGACGTAATCTTCGTTGCGGCTGGTGGAACTGGAAGTGGATCAATCAAAGAAGCTCAAGAAAGAGCTACTAAAGATCTTAAAGAAAGCGGAGAAGTTAAACACTGGATCGTTGGTGTAGACAAAGACCAATACTCAGAAGGTGTATTCAAAGCTAAAGATAAAGATGGTAAAGATGTAGAGAAATCTGTAATCTTAACTTCAGCTGTTAAACGTATTGACGTAGCAGTTAAAAACATCTTAGATTCAATCAAAGCTGGTAAATTTGAAGGTGGAACTACTAAGACATTCACAATCAAAGAAGACGGTGTAGGACTTCCAGCACAAAATCCAAACTTAAGTGATGCAATTAAAGCTAAAATTGATGCAGCTGTTAAAGAGCTTAAAGAAGGTAAAGTAACAGTAGCATCAGAAGCTGCTAAAATAACAGATAAAGCTAATATTGACGGAGAACTATAAGACTAATAGTTTAGTCATAGAAAAAGGCCTAGTTTTACTAGGTCTTTTTTCTAAAATATAGATAAAATACTTTTGAAAAGTAAAAAGAGCTCTTAATTATTATTTAGGTAGTTGCTAAGTATAAAAAAATTTGTTTTAAATTAATATAAAAAAAGAGATAATTATATCAAACTAGTTATGATAAATAAGAAAGTTATAATTAATATTTGTCATTAAGAAATATAGCTAAATAGTATTAAAATTCAAATGAAAAATTAATAAAAAACGCTATACTAGAACGTAAAAATCTAGTATAATATATAAGTGAGATTAACAAAAAAGAGAGGTAAAGATATGTACGCTATAGAAATGCTAAACATAACTAAAAAGTTTGGTGACTTCTACGCAAATAAAGACATTACTATTCAGGTTAAGAATAATGAAATTCATGCTTTGCTTGGAGAAAATGGTGCCGGAAAATCTACATTAATGTCAGTTCTTTTTGGGATGTATCATCAAGAAGCGGGTGTGATTAAATTAGATGGGAAAGAAGTAGATATTAAAGATCCTAAACATGCGAATAAACTAGGAATTGGTATGGTACACCAACACTTCAAACTTATTAAAAACTTTACTGTTGCTGAAAATATTATTTTAGGAATGGAAGAAGTAAAAGGTGGAAAAATTGATTTAGAATCTGCTGCAAATAAAATTTCAGAGTTATCTAGAAAATATGGATTAGAAGTTAATCCTAAAGCCCTTGTTGGTGATATAAGTGTAGGGATGCAACAAAGGGTTGAAATTTTAAAAATGTTATATAGAGATGCTAACATTTTAATTTTCGACGAACCAACAGCGGTATTAACACCAGCGGAGATTGAAGAATTTTTAGCGATTCTTAAAAATCTTCAAGCAGAAGGAAAAACTATTCTATTAATTACGCACAAACTTAATGAGATTATGGCAGTAGCTAATCGTTGTAGTATTATTCGTCGTGGTGAATATTTTGGAACAGTAGAAGTTGCAGAAACAACTAAAGAAAAATTAGCAAGTCTTATGATTGGTAAAGACTTAGAAATAATCAAGTATGAACGTTCTCGTGAAGGGAAGAAAAAAATACTAGAAGTATCAGGTATTTATGCAGATACTCAAGAAAAACAAAATATCTTACATGACTTCAATCTTGACGTACACGAAAGAGAAATCTTAGGTATCGCTGGGGTAGATGGTAATGGGCAACAACAGTTTGTTGAAGTACTAAATGCTTTACTTAAAGAAACAAAAGGTAAAATCATTTTTGATGGAAAAGATTTACATGGAATCTCTACAGCCAAACGTAAAGAATTAGGTCTTGAAATTATTGCAGAAGATAGACATAAAGATGGTTTAGTATTAGATTTTAGCGTTGAAGAAAACTCAGTATTAGAAAATTACTACACAGAGAAGTTTTCTAAAAATGGATTCCTTAAAAAACCTGTAATTTCTAAATTTGCAAAAGAAATCTGTGAAAAATATGACGTTCGTAAAGCTGGTGATGAGAAGATTTCGGCACGAAGCATGAGTGGTGGTAACCAACAAAAACTTATTATCGGGCGTGCACTAGAACTTGACCCTAAACTATTAGTGACTACTCAACCAACTCGTGGTCTTGATGTAGGGGCTATTAATGGTATTCATAAAATGTTAATTGATTATCGTGACAAAGGAAACAGTGTTCTATTAATTTCATTTGACTTAGATGAAATTTTAACTTTATCAGATAGAATAGCGGTTATTCACAACGGTAATATTATCGATGTTGTAGATAATGATGAAAATGTAACAAAAGAACAACTTGGTCTGCTTATGGCAGGGGTTAAGAAGTAGAGAGGAGAACCTATGTTAAAGAAAGTTTTAACTAATGCGGTGCTACCAATATTAGCTTCATTTATAATTGGAGCAATTCTTATTTCAGCGATAGGAGCAGCACCAGGAGATGTATTAGGAGTTATGGGTGATATTTTCACCGACTCTAACAGTATAGCTGAAATTTTTGTATCGACAATTCCATTAATCTGTACAGGGTTGTCAGTAGCCTTTGCATTTAGAACAGGGTTATTCAATATCGGGGCAGAAGGACAATTTATTATGGGTGGACTTTTTGCAGGTATTGTAGCTATCAAAATGCAAGGTATGAACTTTTATGTAGTCCTAATCGCAAGTATCTTAGCAGGTATTATTGTTGGTGGACTTTGGGCAGCTATTGCAGGGTATTTAAAAGCTAGGTTCAACATTAGTGAAGTAGTTGTAACAATTATGTTAAACTACACAGCTTTATACTTTGTTCAATTTGCAGTACCTAAGTTTATTCGTGGAAATAATGATATTATATCTCAACCACTTGTTGCAAGTGACGGTTCAGGATATTTAAAAAATGATTTGATAGAAGGTATTTTCAATAACCACCGTTTAGGAACGGATTTATTCTTAGCTATTTTTGCGGTTATTATATTCTATATCGTTATGGAAAAAACAGTATTCGGTTATGAGCTTCGTTCAGTAGGGTTTAACCCATCAGCATCTAGATTTGTTGGTATGAAAGTTAATAGAAACACTGTTCTTTCAATGGCTATTTCAGGAGCGTTTGCTGGACTTGGAGGAGCGCTTTACAATATGGGACCTGTTGGTCAAGTAGTTGCAGGTTCTACATTCCAAGGGTTTGGATACATGGGTATCGCGGTTGCACTTATCGGAGCAAATACAGCACTAGGTTCATTCTTAGGAGCATTATTATTCGGATTCCTAGGAGTTCTTACTCCACAATTAGCGTTTATCGGTATTCCAAAAGATATCGCAAATATCTTAATCGGATTAATCGTATTATTCGTTGCAGCGAAAGCTATTTTCGATAGCAAATTACTAGATAAACTAGTTAGTAAAAAGAAAGGAGAAAAATAAATGGATACAGTATTATCACTATTAGACTCAATGTTACAATATACAGTACCTATTCTAATAGCAGCCATCGGTGGTTTCTATTCTGAAAAGAGTGGGGTTGTAAATATTGCACTTGACGGTTTTGTAATTTTTGGTTCATTTGTTGCTTCTTTCATAGCTTTAACAGCCTTCGAAGGTGCGCCAACTATGCTTCAATTAGTTGTATGTTTATTAGCTGCGACAATATGTGGAGGACTACTTTCACTTATCCACGCATTTATCAGTATTAACTTAAAAGCTGACCAAGTTATCTCAGGGACAGCAATTAACTTAATTACACCAGCTATCGCATTATTCTTAGTTAACCATTTCAATGGAACTTACGAATTACTATTAGCAAGTGGATTCCCTAGATATACAGTTTTTGGTAAATTTACAGTATATCCAACGATTATTATAGCAATAGTATTAGTAGCACTTACTTACTACATTATTTACAAACGTCCATTTGGACTTAGACTTCGTTCTGTTGGGGAAAATCCTCAAGCCAGTGACTCATTAGGGCTAAACGTATTTAAATATCGTTACATTGGAGTATTTATTTCTGGATGTCTAGCAGGGCTTGCTGGAGCAATCATTGCAACTACATTCAGCCAAGGGTTCAACGCAGCAATTACAGTATACGGTTTTGGTTATTTAGCATTAGCAGCATTAATCTTTGGTAAGTACAACCCAATTACAATCACATTAGCAGCATTGTTCTTTGGGGGAACAAAAGTATTTGCAGAAAAAGTATCTATTCTTGCACCAGATCTTCCAATTCCAGTATCATTCTGGAACATGTTCCCATTCGTAGCGACAATTATCGCACTTATCGTCTTCTCTAAGAAAACTTCTACACCAGAAGCGCTTGGAGTTCCTTACGATAAAGGTATGAGATAAGGTTGAATTAAAAGTAATTTAATCAAAATATATACAATAGCACTCAGAAAGTTAATTATTCTGAGTGTTATTTTTTAATTTAGAGAAAATGTGGTATAATAATGTCAAAGAAAAATAATAATCAATAAAACATCTTACTTTATTGATAAAGGAGAATTTAGATATGAATAAGAAATTACTTATGGTTCTTGCAGCAGGAGCGTTAGTTCTAACAGGTTGTGCGGTAAATGAAGCCAATAAAGAAAAAGAAGATAAGAATAAATCAGGGCAAAATAATGCTTCAAAAGAAGATAAAAAATCAGAACAAAATAAACAAAAAGTATCTCATGATTTAAAAGAAGCAGAAAAACTAATAAATAAAGTGGCAATTTCAGGAAATGATTTATCAAGACTAAAAGTAAAAACTAATCTATTAGCTTGGATTACACAAGATAAAGTGAAAAAATCGAAGTCACCTAACGGAGATGAACTGTTCACTATTTCGAAAGAAGATTATCTAGATGTTATCAATGAATATTCAGATAAAACTTATACTATGAATGAGGCGTTAGGTTTATTAAAAGGGCCAAACTTTAACGAATATGAAGTAGAAGCGGCAAAATCGCCATTATATCCAACAAAAAATGAAATTCACTACTACAAAGGTGATGATAAAATTGTCTTTGTTGGAATGCCTTTAACAAATAAATATCCACAAGAAGTTGAAGTAAAAGATAAGTGGAAAGTAGAAGGGGATAGTATAAAAATAAATGTTCTTGATGCAATGACTAAGACAAATATTTCAACTATAACTTTAAAACTTAACAACAAAGATTATAAAGGTGGAAATCAAAAATCTAAATACTACGTTGAAAGTGTAAAGTATAATTAGGATTAGAGGTTTGAATATATAATAAAAAATAGTATAAAATAATTGATATGGCTCTTTTTACTGGATGAAATATAATCTAGTAAAGAGAGCCATATCATTTAAAGCGGGGGAGTTATTTTTTATTAGAATGGATTTCTATTAGTAAATCTTCCACTTTTTTTTGAACGGGGGTTCTGTATACTTTGAAGATGTACTCAGGTTTGAATGAAGGATTGCTAGGATTGCTTACTTCATAACATCGCTCATAATCTTTTAATTCAGGGATTGCCTCGTACCACCGTCTAAAAGAACGAGCAATAATGATAGTTAAGCCATCATTTTTATTGATACGATATTTTATCTTATCAAAAAGAAACTTCTGAGTAGGCAAGTAACAGTTATTATTAATTTTATCGAATAATGCATTATAAGAAGAGGAGTGATAAGGGAAAAATTCTGCAAGAGCTATGTTATTTGCTAACTTGGCTAAAGATATAGTAATATCTTCATTATTATTCGGTTCTTTTCTTTTTTTCTCTTGAATTACCCAATGTTTCAATTTATTACTCCAGTAACCAAGTTCTTTTTCGGTGGGAAAATCAAAAGCATAAAATCGTCTACTGGTCAGCTGTAAGTTGTTTTTTATTTCTTCCTGATAATCTATATTTTTGTCGTAAGTTTTTTTGTAATTTTTATTATATCCTGGATTTAAACTTAGTATTAAAATACGAGCGTTTTCAATATCTCCAACAAAATGTTGTGGATAGACATCTAGTTTCAATTTATATTTTTCTTCAAGTTTCCCATATTTATCAGTTTTTAAAAGATTTTCGATGCAGTCTTTATCCTCTTCAGCGATAATCCTATTCTTTTCGACATTGAAATCTATATGCTTCCAGGGATTATCTATATTACTTGAGTTGTTCATTATGAGAGTCTCCTTAATTAATTTATTATTTATGGCTTATATTGTACCATATTGCTTTGTATTATTGAAAAGAAAAGGGACAAAAGTATGTACTTAATTTAATACACTTTAGTGTCTTTTAAAAAATTATAGTTTTGTTATAATTCTCTTTTATTGGTTAAAAATGGTTGCATTAATGGAAATCAAGTATTGTAAAAAAATGTTTATATCAGTGATTTAATGAGTGGTCACTGTTATTTTTATTGATAAAAAATTAATATGTAAAATCATTTTTTATAATCTGGATAAGGGAATTGACAAAAAGAAAGTATTAGTTTAAAATTAGTGTATAAGCAAAAAGTAAATATAATTTGCATAGAGAAAAGACAGGACCGTGAATCCTGTCTTTTTTTATAGGCTAGTTACTTTTTAAAAAATCTATCTAACCATTTGCAAATATAATAAGCAAATATACTTGCCATGATAGAAATAATAAAAGTAAATATAATATTAAGCATAGAGTTACACCTCCCTCTGTTACGAGATTAGTGAAAAAGTAACGATGTAAGTATAACACGAAAACGAAAATAATACAAAGCTATTCTTTCCGGTGCAGAGCAAGAATTTTAAAACAAAAACAATAGGGCGATTTTTTTGCTATATACTGTAAGACCGAAAGCATAGAGTGGATAATTTATTCTTTCCGTATGCTTTCGCACAAGAGAAAAATAGCAAAAAATAAAAAAGTAAAGGATCAGCAAGGAAGATTTTTAAGGTTACGAAAAAATACTCTTGCCCTTTACTTTTTTAAGCTAATAAATTATACTATCTTATTGATTGCAAAATATGTCAACAATTTAATATTAATTTAGTTTAATCCAATCATCATCTATACCATATTTTTTAAGATTCCAAGAATCCATTGTCTGAAATTTTTCTGTTATTTTTTTATTCTTAGAATCATAATATACTATTTTTATTTCATCAAAATCAGTTTCACAGTCATTTTTTTTTAAAGAATACAAAAGATTATATCTCATGATACTTTCTGGTTTAATAAGAAAGGAGTAGTTTCCGTTATCTCCATAGCAAATTTCTGGTTTAAGAGATGAATTTTTTTGATGGGAGATTTGTTTCATTTTTTTTATTTTATCCCCATTTTTATATAATTCTAAACTGAAATCACGGATAATAACAGGTGTTTTTTTAGTATTTTGTATTTCTATCCACAAGGGAACGACCAATAAGGTTTCATTATTATCGTGAACATAAACCTCCATTGTTCTATTTGTGGAGTTTTGCTGATAAACGCGTTTTCTGTAAATAATAACTTCTCCTCTTTTATTTAACCAACCATCAACAAATTTATTTATTATGGTTATTAAGATAGAAATTAAAGCCCCAATACAAATTAATAATATCTGTTGCCACATATTAGTACCTCGTCCCATCAGAGAATATTATTGAATTAATCTCTTCATTTACTTTGTCTATTTTATTAGGAGATATCACATCCTCTTCAAAACAGAATTCATCTAGTATACCAAATTCACGTTCTAATAATAATAGAGATTCTATAATTTTAGTTTTCACATTAGATAGTATATGTTCAGAAGCATTATTTCCAAACTTCATTGATATACTAAAGCAAGATATACCAGTATTTTTGTAAATAACACTAGCAAAGTTAGTTAAATCTAAGCGCATATTACTATTCTTATAATTTTCTATTTCTCCTATACTGTTACTGATAGAATTTAAATCAATTATATCTTCTTTATAATCTCCAAAAAATTTGAGAGGTAAAGGTTGATTGGTAACATGGAAATTCCCATTTATCCCAGAATATAAGATTGTATTTGGTAGATTTGTTCGATAGTGTGGTAGTTTATATTTTTGTGAATATCCGTTTAACTCACTTTTAATCCAGGTATTAAGTTCTTTATTATTTAACTCATTCGTTATAACTAAAAGTTGTTGTAAAGCAATGGATATTGATTTATTATTTTGTACGATATCTTTGATAATTTTACTTCTCGGCATAACCTACTCCTTTGTGATACTAAGTTTAATATGGACGGATAGCGTTTAAAAGTTCTAATTTGTTATAATTTTTTATTGGTTGCAAAATGGTTGCATTTATGGAAATCAAGTATTGTTATAAGTTGATTATATCAACGATTTGATAAGTTTTTACTATTATTCCCACTCAATAGTAGCTGGTGGCTTACTTGTAATGTCGTAGACTACGCGGTTAACGTGTGCTACTTCGTTTACAATACGTGCTGAGATTTCTTCAAGTACTTCAAATGGGATGTGTGCCCAGCTTGCAGTCATACCATCGATACTTGTTACGGCACGAACTGCAACAGTATAATCGTAAGTACGAACATCTCCCATAACTCCTACTGAACGGATATCAGGAAGACATGTGAAGTATTGCCAGATTTCTCCTTCTAAGCCACGTTTAGCGATAACATCGCGTAGGATAAAGTCACTATCGCGTACGATTTGAAGTTTTTCTTCTGTTACTTCTCCAAGAACACGGATACCTAGTCCTGGACCTGGGAATGGTTGACGCCAAACTATTTCATGAGGAAGACCCAGAGCTTCTCCTAATGCACGAACTTCATCTTTGAATAATGTGTTAAGAGGTTCGATAAGTGAGAAACGCATATCTTCTGGTAGGCCACCAACATTGTGGTGAGATTTGATAGTTTGTGCATTTTTAGTTCCAGATTCGATAACATCTGTGTAAAGAGTCCCTTGTGCTAGGAATGGAACGTCGTGTAATTTTGCACATTCTTCATCAAATACATATACGAACTCGTTACCGATGATTTTACGTTTTTTCTCTGGATCACTTACACCTTTAAGTTTTCCTAGGAATCTTTCTTTTGCATCTACTTTAATAAGGTTCATGTTGAAACCACCATCGATTTCTTTACTGAAAGTTGACATAACTCCTTCGGCTTCTCCTTTACGAAGTAAACCGTGATCGATAAACATACAGATAAGTTGGTCTCCAATTGCTTTATCTAAAAGAGCTGCTACTACAGAAGAGTCTACACCACCAGATAGGGCGCAAAGAACTTTTTGATCTCCAACTTCTTCACGAATTTCTTTGATTTTGTCGTCGATAAAGTTTTGGATAGTCCAGTTTTCAGTACAGTTACAAACGTTTCTAATAAAGTTTTTAAGTAAGTCATAACCGTATTCTGAGTGACGGACTTCTGGGTGGAATTGGAAGCAGTAGAATCCTTTTTCTACGTTTTCAGCAGCAGCGATAGGGCAGTTATCGCTAGTTGCTACTACTTTGAATCCATCAGCAAGTTCAACAACTTTGTCAGAGTGACTCATTAATACTTGTTGAGTAGTAGGTGTACCTTCGAATAAGCGAGCTCCTTCAACTACATCAATATTGTGTGCTCCGTATTCACGGCTAGTCGCAGATTCTACGAGACCTCCAAGTTTGTGTTGCATTAATTGCATTCCGTAGCAAATACCAAGCACTGGAATACCTAGGTTGAAAATTTCATCATCAATTGTTAGAGAATTTTCTTCGTAAACAGAGTTAGGCCCTCCAGAAAGAATAATTCCCTTAGGATTCATTTTTTTAATTTCATCAATAGAAATCTCGTTATCATGTAGCTCAGAATACACACCAAGCTCACGTACACGACGTGTGATAAGTTGGTTGTACTGACTACCGAAGTCAAGAACTAGTATAAATTCGTGTTTCACAGTTGTCCTCCTAAAATTTGCATAATAATATACTTTATTATATCAAGAACGGGCTCAGAAGTAAAACTTAAATTATGGAAATAGAGAACAAAAACGAAGTATTTGTGATTTCCGATAAAATCAAGGTTAATTATTATGAAAAATATTTAAAATCAAGGAGATTTACTAGGAAAGTGCAGGTCGGTAATAGAGAAAAGTTAATATATTATACAAAATAGTGATAAATGGTATAATAGGTGTTATAATATGATGAAATAATGGCTAGGAGGCTAAAATGGTAAGAGCATATATAGGAACATATACTAAAAAAGAAAGCCAAGGAATATATAAAATAGAATTATCAGAAGAAGGTAGAGTGTTAGAAGTAGCATCAGTTGCTAAAGTAGAAAATCCGACTTACTTAGCGCTATCGAGTGATAATAAAAATTTATACAGTGTATCTAAAACAGAAGGTAAAGGATCTGTTACTAGTTTTAGAGTTTTAGAAGATGGGAGACTCGAAGAACTAACATCAGTTCAAAAAGAAGGTAATCCTCCGTGTTATGTCGAGGTAAGTCATGATGACAAGTACCTGCTATCAGCAAATTACCATACAGGAACGGTTGATAGTTATTTAATTAATGAAGGAGCTTTAGGAACATTATTATCGACTGATACTCACGAAGGAAATGGTGTACATCCACGTCAAGAAAAGCCTCATGTTCATTTTGCAGGTTTTTCTCCAAGTGGTAATTATGTTTTCACATGTGATTTAGGTACGGATGAAATTACAACGTATAAGTTAAACGAGGGTAAATTAGAAAAAGTTCAAAATGTAAAAGTAAAAGCTGGTAGTGGCGTTCGCCATATAGTCTTTAGTTCAGATGAAACAAAAGCTTACGCTATGACGGAGCTGACAAGTGAGGTAATTGCTTTTGATTATGATGGTGATGGAAATCTAACGAATCCGGAATACTATTCGACATTATTAGAGGATTTTCCTGTTGAAAATAAAGGAAGTGCGATAAAAATTTCTAATGACAATAGATTTATCTATGTGAGTAATCGTGGGCAAGATACTATTGTAGTTTTTGAGAATGTAGGTAATAAGTTAAAAGAGATTCAGACTATTAGTACAGAGGGTGCTGATCCTAGGGATTTCGCTTTATCAAAAGATAATAAGTTTGCTGTTGCAACTAATGAAACATCAGGAACGATAACTGTATATGCAGTTGATCAAAAAACTGGTGAGCTAGATGTTGTTCAATGTGGTGTTGAAGTGCCAGAAGCAGTCTGTGTAAAGTTTGTTTAGAATAAAATAAAAACTATTTGACGTAAGTAACGTCAAATAGTTTTTATTTTATCGTTTTTTAACTACAAAAAAGGGTGCTCCGAAATTACAATATTCTAAAATATAATCTTCTAGATTATTGATATTTTTTGGATTGTTATTGTCTTTTGTTAGTGTGAAGCCACTAAGGCGAAGTTTGTCATGAGAAATATCGCCGACAATATAAGGCTTGTTTTTTAGTACATCGACTAATTTTTCTTCGAACCATTCTTTTTGGAAGGCATCTTTAAAATTGTATATAAGCTCATAGATAATCCCATCAACTTCAAATACTAAATTATTTTGCTCCATAATTAATCCTTTCCAACAACTTTCTTCATAATGTAAAGCGCCATAAATACTAAAGAATAGATAGCTAAAATACCAGTAGCAAAGTACTTAGTACGATCTATAACTATAGTAGTTTTTTCTAAGTTGTCTTTTTTGTCAAAATTAATATCATTAATAAAATTTGTTTTTACTTTTACCAATACGCCTGGAGTATCGTTTGATGAAAAGTCGGCAAAAACTGTACCTGCATTAGCAGAGATTGTTTCATATTTTTGGAAAAGCAATATTTTTTTATTCATAAGTAGGTATGTAACATCTTTTATAGAATGTTTTTCATAGAATAAATCATAAATATCTTTTTCAAAAGTAATGTTCTCGTTATTTATTTTATAACTACCGGCTTTTAATGCAAGTTTGTAGCTATAATTGCTAAATAAATAGTCATAAGTTTTTTGCAGTTTATCAAAATATGTAGCCTTATCATCATTTTGGTTTAAAATTGTAATAAGTAATTTTGTATCTCCGCTATAAGCAAAAGTGATACTATTTTTATTGGCGTGATTTAATCCTAATACTCTAAACTTATCTGATTCTGTAAAAGAAATATTGTTAGTAGCTTTAGAACCTGATGAAAGTGTTACTTCTGGATTTTTAGTAATCTCAGTAAGTTTTGGGTAATTTCTCAAAATCATATTAGTTAAATACGACATATTTTTTGCCGTACTCATATTTTTCTCGTCAATCGTCAACGAAGCTAATGTCGTGTCGTTAAGCGACATTGAACTTAAAATGTCTTTTGCTTTTTCGATTGTTAAATTATATTTTCTAAAAATAGCCTCTAGTAGAGCGTCAGATTCCTCATTTTCGAGTAAGAATAAGGCATCGTCAACACTAATAGAAGAACCAAGGTTGTATTTATTTAAGATAGCATCGCTGTTTGTAATGTTTATTTTTGTATCAAGTGAAATTTTATTATTTTTCAAATCATCAGTTAGTAAAAATAGGGCAAGATGATTTGGTAAGTTGCTCACAGATACTTGTTTATTTTCTCCACGTTTAGAAATTATTTTTCCAGTATTAAATTCCGAAACTACAAGATGTGTGTTGACATCGCTAAAGTTAGAGATTGCATTATTGTCTAAAAATAGCGTCTCTGCTTTTGCAAGATTCGGCAATAAAAAAACTAAAAGAATAATTAAAGCACTAATTTTTTTAAGTCTCATTATAAAAAAATCCTTTTAATCAAAGTTTTAATTAGGAAAACTAGAGGGGAGCTTTTTTGAAAAAAGTTCAATAGTTCTTCTAAATATATACCCTTTAGTATAGTACAAAATAATAAAAAATTCCAATAAGAAGAAATATAAAATTAAAATAATTTTTAAATAAT
>ERZ773250.1168-NODE-1168-length-13458-cov-13.136760_pt1 | contig 13458 bp, 8 predicted proteins | sample MGYA00511258_ERZ773250 | MGnify/ENA primary metagenome ERZ773250 (study PRJEB29015, sample SAMEA2738164) | human oral metagenome | biome: human oral; feature: human-associated habitat; material: saliva | place: China | collected 2187 ... | reverse complement strand
TCAACGTATCTGCTAAGGATAAGGCAACAGGTAAGGAGCAGAGCATCCGCATCGAGGCTTCAAGTGGCTTGAGTGAGGACGAAATCAACCGTATGAAGGCTGAGGCTGAGCAGAACGCAGCAGCCGATAAGGCAGAGCGTGAGAAGATTGACAAGCTGAACCAGGCTGACTCAATGATCTTCACCACCGAGAACTTCTTGAAGGACAACGGTGATAAGATTCCAGCCGACCAGAAGTCAGGTATCGAGTCTGCTCTCCAGCAGCTCCGTGACGCTCACAAGTCAGCTGACGTTGCAGCTATCGACACAGCTATCAACAACCTCAACACCGTTATGCAGGCAGCATCACAGCAGATGTATAGCCAAGCAGGTGCACAGGGCGGTCCTCAGCCAGGCGCAGATGCTGGTCAGCAGGAGCAGCCAAAGCAGGATGACACCATCCAAGATGCAGACTTTGAGGAAGTGAAGTAAAATAATATTATAACCTTGCCCCAATGGTAGAAATATCATTGGGGCTTTTTAGATTAATCAAACACTATGGGACAAGCAAAGAAAAAAGGTGAAAGTATATCAAAAGAAGAATACATAAGGTGTTATAATTCTGAAAAGGACCCTACTTCTGGAAAAGAGATCCCGAATAAAGATCTGATAAATAAAGCTCTGGAAATAGCACTCGATACAAGAAAATTTGAGATAGAACTATATTGGAAGCGAACGGGCTACTTCGTTTTATTCACTAGTGCTGTCTTTGTTGGATACTATAGAACGCTGGGTATAAGTGAAACTCATAATAGAGAAGAAAAATGGCTACTTCTACTTCTTCTCTCTTTTTTAGGTTTCTTATTATCTCTTTTATGGTATATGGCAAACCGAGGAAGTAAATTTTGGCAAGAGAATTGGGAAGCACATATTGAAATGTTAAGCACACATTTAGGTATTCCTATATTTGGAATCATTAGGCATTGTACATTTTCTAAATCAAATCTAATGAAAGAGTATCCTTTCTCTGTTTCTAAGGTTAATCAGATGGTAAGTCTTATCGTAACTGCCAGTTGGCTTTTACTTTTTGCTTTCAATTTGGTATGTTTAATTTCTAAGTTTGATTGGACCTTCTTTACAAGGGGATGCCCGTGTATAATTCTTATTATAGCACTCCTTGCAGTATTTATCATTGGTCTGCCTCTATCATTAGAATCAATGGTAAGAGGATGTGAAAGTTTTGCTGCTAACGTGCAGGATGACAAAAAAGAAGGAAATGATTTCTTTTATAATTACCAAAGATGTATCTCGTCAAAAACGGAGAGGAAATGTAATCATGTAAGAAGATGGAAGATACTATTGAAGTGTTTAATTAAATAATCCATTCTATGACCCTTGAACAATACAACCAATTACCCTACGACTATGCGCACTGTGCTGGCACTCATTGCGAGAAAGCCAGCCAGTGCTTACGCCACACCGCCTACACGATGCTCGAAATGGGTGGACGGGAGCAGTATATGATGGTCAACTCGAAAGTGATTGCGGACAAGCAGCCCTGCCCGTTCTTCGACCCCAACCGCAAGGAACGTTTTGCATGGGGAATATCACGAATCTATGATAACGTGCGGGTGGCTGATTTAAGTGATATCCGACAAAATCTCATCTACACCTTTGGGCGCACAGCCTATTATCGAATTAAACGAAAAGAACGTGTACTGACTGAAAGTGAGCAAAAGGAGATAAGAGATATCTTCACAGACATGGGTTACGACGGCTCTGCAATTGAGTTCGACAGCTATGAAGAACAATACCCTACACTTATACATATCTACAAGCGTGTATAAAATAAAACATCTTCTCAGTATTAAGCGATAGTTTCAACAGTTTGAAACTTTAATTTCATCAGTATGAAACTTCAGTTTCATTATATTGAAACTCTAGTTTCATTCTTATGAAAATAATTAGTTTATAAAGAGCAAAATAAAGCTATAGCTATTAAATATACTCAACTATAGTTCGCACCTTATGTTTCTAACAAATATTTGCTCAAGCTTTGTGAATATATAGAGTTGTACTCCGCTAAGCTTCCCTTATCACACGTTGAACCAATTAATATCAAAGGTATAGTTGCCTTAGATCTGTTTCATTTTGGTTGGAATATATGTAACCATTTTAGAGTTGGCAAACAAGATGAAATTTCACAGTTCCTCAAACAGGTTTTTGCCATCACATTCAAAGATGTAGAAGTTGGAAGCATAAAAAGTCACCTCCGTGATGATGAGAAGAAAGGCACTATACCTATTGTACAAAGCCTTTCAGACCACCAAATAACAGAATAACACACAAACCTATTGTGTTTTTATAGTGTTTCTTCAGTGTCTTAGGACACAGAGGAAACACTTATTTTTGTGCTAAAAGTTCCCTGTGTATATCTACAGACCATCATTATGTTGGATTTAATTCTGATTTGTCAAGTATTCTGTGTAAATAACTTATAAAATGAAGTTGTTCAAGACATTCATTTTTTGTTATTTGACAATTCAATTTGTGTGCATGAGCATTTCTAAAAGCCATTATGGCTCCTGAAAATAACCACATAATACCTTGTTGTATGTCTTTACTTTTGGATATCTTTAAGATAGGCTTATTAGGCGAAAAAACATTTTGCATAAGCGGGGTATTGTCTAATTCATAGCATTGTGATTTCTGTTTTACTTGATTTACCAAACCTATTGTCGCATCTAAAACAGCTTGTCTATAATAGCCATCTATGAATAATTTAGATGAAGTCTTGATAATATCTTCATGCAAAGTTATTAATGATTTGTCTTCTTGAAAGGAATCTGCATTGTCTATATTATCAATAGCGGCATTAATCTTTTTTTTCGCTGTTAAAATACACGGTTTTATTTCGTGTGAGAAATATTCGAAACTATGGGCAATAAACGCTTTGCCATTGATAGAAACCTTGAATGGTTTTTTAAAAACAATAAATTGTCTTATATCACTGCTGATCGCCATATTCTCCATATTTTCAATTGTACCTCTGTATGGATAGTATTCACGTTTATTAACCTCGCTTAGAGGAATCACACTTCCCTTCGGGTAATACCTAAATTTATCTCCATTCTTATCGTAAAGAATTACAGGAATCTTTCTGTATTCAGGTAGCTCTACATTTGCATCGTATCCATAAAGTTCATTAACGCACAATTGCTTTAGTGCTATGCTCCCTGTTCTTTGAGCAAAATCAATTATTGATGGTAACACATCGGACAGTTTCTTAGAATTAAGTTCTTTAACTATTTGACTTTTAATGCTATTGAAATCTTCCATTTTCATTTTTGGTTATTTATAATAATGTTGTTTTAGCTCTTTTCATATAATGGAAAGAGGATGTCACAAAATTAAGAAAAATAATATTATTATGTACAAATACGTATCAAAAACGAGGATAGTAAATCAATTGATAAACTGGTGACAGATATAAGGTTTGTAGAGTAAAGGTGCAGAAAGAACTTCCAAAACAACAAGAATATTTCTATAGGCATAGCTTTGATATTAAATCCTCGAAGGTCTTTACTTATATGGTTGTGACAACTGCCGTATTGTTTTGTTTCTTTGGTCAGCAATTACTTCTTGTGGCAACGCAAACAGCAAAACAAAGATGATGCCTTGAAATTTCGTATCATCAGAGTTTGGAGAGGATGTAGCCCAAAGGAAATCCTATGGCTTAACGATGTATTTGACATTCATCGCAATGAAAAGATTATCAACCTAATCAAGGAAAAAGCAGATGATTACGACATGGAATTGAAGCAAAAGGCAGATAGTTTGATGCAGAATAACCTGCAAAATAAGAAAAACAAATAGTGTTGAACACATAAACTTTAATAAGAGGGGAAATTTCCCCTCTTATTAAGTATTTTATACAAGAAAATTTACTATATTTGCAAACAATCAGATGATATTTATGGAAAGTCCAACTAATAGAATTAAAGAGGTGCTTATCGAGAAAGGGATTAAGCAAACATGGCTTGCAGAGAAACTCGGTAAGAGTTTCACTATTGTGAACTCCTACGTTTGCAATCGTCGACAGCCAAGCCTCGAATTACTATTTCAGACAGCAGAGATTTTGCAGGTTAATCCAAAGGATTTAATAGTGTTTGTAGATAAGGAATTGAGTAAAGAGCAACTTAAATGAAAGATCTGAATTTACAGCCCAATAAATCATCTTGGGCTTCAAAACGTTTGGATGAAAAATCTGTTCGGCTACTACGGAAAATCCTAGAAGATAAAAGGGTTGACACTTCTAACATTGAAGAAGGTGGAACAGAAGCAAATACAGATGGGTATATTAGTATTTTGGATGTCGATGATACAATTGTCGCAAAAGTTACGGTGCAGATAAAGCATTATAATAACAACGCTATCAGGGAGAAGGGCGTCTGTTATGACATCCCGACATCGCTTCTTGCGTATGCCCATAGAATGAAAGGAGAAGTTGTTTTGTTTATCACTTGTGATACTAACAACGATATCGTTTATTGGAAGTATATTGACAGAGTTTTTGTTGAGAGTCAAATTGCTAACTCGGAAAATATTCAACAGACTTACAGGTATTATTTTAAAGACAACGAAAATCTTACAGAAAATAATGTTGACTCGGTCATTGATTTATGGGAGACATTATACCATGAGCAAATGTTATCATTAAAAGATGAGAAGTCAAAACTATTAGATTTTTTAGATGTAAACCTGAAATCTTTTGAAGGAATAACGACTACATTTTATGGATTAAAAGAATCTCATATAGCTAGAAAAGAAACAGATCAATTATTTGATTGGATACAAGGCGATTTGACATCTAAAGATTGTCAATTAAAACTTTTGGTTGGAAATGCAGGAGTCGGGAAAACTGTTATCATTAAGGATTTACTGGATAAACTTACCGCATCAGGAATTAAGTGTCTGACGATTAAGGCAGATTATTACAACATTACAGAAAATGAAACTTCTGATTTTTCTTTGGAGAGATTACACGCTTCACTGGATTTATTAGTATCTGAGCATAAGAGAGTTGTTTTTATTATAGACCAAATAGATGCATTATCCCAATATTTATCTAACGATAGAGATAAGCTAAATATACTCTTGAATGTAATTGCTGCATGGGAAAAGGAGTATAGCAAAGACATAAGAATAATAGTGTCTTGTAGGAAGTATGATTTAGAATATGACCCATCATTAAGTCAATTAAAAGAGCATAGCACTGCTATTGAGGTGAATAGATTTGATGATAAGGATGTTGAGTATGTTATTAACAAATTAGATTCTGGTCTTTATTGTAAATTAACATCCCAAACAATTACTATACTAAAAACTGCCCAATATCTAGATGTCTTTTGTAGGTTATATGGCTCTGGCAATGTTAGAGAATACAATTATCAAAACTACATGGAGTTATATGATGGCTTGTGGTTGTCATTGCTAAATTATGCAAGCGAACATACGTCTTGTAGTAATTTGGAAGATGTCATGTTTGAAATTGCAAAGTCTGTTCAAGAAGCGGAAACTTTAACTCCAACATGGTTAATAACGGCTGGAAACAATAATGCGACAAGGTATTTAGCAAGCGAATGCATCGTAAAGTATGACAATAAAAGAATCTCGTTCTTTCATCAAAGTTTTTACGATTATGTACTTGCAAGGTATTATGCATCAAATAAGAAGTCTTTTATTACTGAATTGAAAAAACGATTTCAAGGATTAGAGATACGTTCCTCAATTAAAATTTTCTTAGATTTTGAGAGGGAACATTCTGACTCCTTGTATAAAAAAGATATTAATACAATAATATTTTCTGATGATATTCGTTTGCATCTGAAACAACTGGCTCTTTCTATACTCTCATATAGTGATGCTGTATATAAGTTCGAGATTGATATCATTAAGAAGTTGCCCAAACTCAACCATCAATTATTTATTTATTTCCTTTCGACAACATCGAATCCTTTATGGTTCCCGACGATAAAGGACTTGATACAACCTTTTGTGGCTGGCCTTACCACCGAAAACGATTACTTGGATCCACTGCGAATTTTGTTTTCCAATTATGCATCGACATTTCCCGACGACATTTATGACATGGTAGATACTATAAAGGATATTTCTACTAAAGAGGAAATTACGATGTGGATATTGCGTAATCATAATGATTATTCGAATGAGAAAGTAAGAGAAAGTTACATTAACTTAAAAGCAAAGTCCAATATTTATTTGGCAAGTTGTGTCATGGATGCAATTGATACCAATTTGAACTTTGCTTTGAAAGAAACAAAAGAACTTCTTATTAATTATTTTTTAAATAACAATAAAAATGAATCGCATAACGATTATGAGCTGTTTGAACAGATATGTGATAGGCTCTATAAGGAGTACCCCAAAGAGTTTTTAATGCTAACATACGACTGCTTTTTACAGATAGTTTCCAGGACGAGAAAGCAAAGCTATCAGTGGTATTCGACAAATGAAATTTTCAGTAACTATATGTCTGATTATCCAGAAAAGTTTTTTGACTGGTTAGGAAATCTCCTCATACAATATATTGGGGAACAAGATTTTGGTACCTCTATGGTGGAAAAATTATTATCTCTTGAGGAGGAATCTGCGTTTATTTTATCTTTCAAGGTAATTGCTGCAAAGCCAACTCTATTTGACACATATATCAAGAATTTAATATCGAATAATGAAGAATTAGATAAGTTTATTGAATTCGGTGACGTTAGGTATTATTTTTTAGAAGCTCTATCTAAATGGTATCTTTCAATTTCGCATGAAGAACAAGTAAAGTATCAGGTGTATATTTTGAAATACAGATCAAAAGGAGACTATATACATAACAATGATAGAAGTTTCAATAAACTTGTACTACCTTTTCTTGGCTGGCATAAGTGGCAGTTACTATGTTGTACCATTTTGGAATCAACTTTGTCGAAAGACGCCAAACGGTGCAAACAAGAACTTTGTCGGCGTTTCAATGGTATATATCAAAATGAAAAACCTGACTATCATGTAACAGCTGCATCCATTTGTGGAGGTATAACAACGCAAGAAGTTTATAATCATTTCTCTCCCGAGAATTGGCTATCCTCTTTTGATAAATTAGATGAGCACAAGGCTTTCCGCAAAGGAAATTTTTCGCCAATTAGTCTAAGAGTACATGCAGAAGCATTTACTAAATGTGTAGAGAATTCTCCAGAAAAGTATAAGAAATTCATCTTTTCTTTACATGATAATCCAAACATCAAATCCATGTACCAAGAAGCAGGATTATTAGGATTACTTTTAGGTGGGACTAATAAAAAAGAGTTAGTCCCATTGTTCCAAAGGTATATGAAAGTGAACTATATAAAAAATAGCACATATACTTTTGAACAACTTGCTATGAACTATACAAAGGAAGAAAATGGTGTGATAGATGATTTGATACCGATACTTATACAAGCAATAAAGCAGCCATTACTTTTAAAAGATGAACAAGAAGATTTGCACTGTAAAAGCTTAGCAGATATTGTACAACACAAATTGGGTATTGCTATCAATAGTTTTCAAGGTCATGCATTGAACATCCTTATATCTATTTGTGCGTTATCCACCCGTCGTGCCCAGATCTATAATCTTTTAAACCTATTATATAAGGACTTATCAATAGAATTGCGCTTAGAGGTTTTATTTTACATATACTATAAGGAATATTATGATGAAGTGCTAACTGACAAATTATTCTCTGTTTATTTATCTGGTAGTGGATCCTACGGACTAATGGTAAGAGCAGATGTGATACAGTCTTATTATTATTTTAAAACAGATTCCGTGTGTGCATACATTGTAGAACTTATGAAAGATAATAGATGCCATGAGATATTAACTCAGATATTCTTTTATGGATTATACCATAAAAATATAAGGAATGTATGCAAACAAAATCTTTATAAAATTTTATCGTTGAATGACGAGAAAGTCATAGCGATGACGGTAAGACTTTCCTTAAAAAATATTTCTGAACCTTGTTATAGGGAAACTGCAAACGATATTGTGTTATGCCACATTGCGGATAATAGAGAAGATATTGTAAAATCATATGAATATCATATAGATGACCTATCTGTAGAAGATTTTAATCTATTTAAGGAGATTACAAAGAATTGGAATAATAAAATGCATAGGGAACGTTTTTCTCAGATTAAATACCTAGAAAAATGTGCTAATATGCTACCATTAGATTGCTACATGTATATAAAAGCACATGACTTCTTACATGCTAATGATTTTTATCTTAGAGAAAAAATTGTGAAACTTTTATTAGGCATATATAAGCAAATGAAAGAAGAGGAAAATTTGGACGCAATGAACAAAATAATGGACTTGTTTGATGAATATGTCATTGCGAATTCTTATATTATAAATGATGCAATAGAAAAGTTAGGTATATAACTTACTATTTTGTAGTTAAATGAATAGTACTATAATGAAAAATAAATTCTATCATAACTTGAAGAGAGAGAAGGTACTTAAGTATCTCTCCTATTTGTCTGTGTTACAGGAAAATTCCAGTTTCTGTTATAGGTTGGAAATGGCTTTGGTCGAAGCGTATTTGATGTGGAAACGAGGAAAGCATGATTGGTTCCACATAGATAGAATTCTTGAGTATGGCAATCCACAGATTGAAGATCCACAGGAAAGGCTGTTTGTTGAAACTGTAAACACTCCGATTGGTTCTTACAAGGTATTCTCTGCGTTCTATTTGACTCATAAGTATCTTCTCTGTCAGTTGTTATTTTTGGTTCAAAAGAATAAGATAGATCGAAATAAGTTGGCAATTGTCTATGCTATATTGGAAATATCTAATGAAATAGCAAATAGATTCAACTATAGCCGTAATGTATGTGGAAAATACGATGCAGAATCAGTTTATTTCTCAAATTACAAGGAATATGGAAAGTATAAATCATATACCTGTTTTAATAAAGCTGAGGTAAACTCCATCTTGGCTAAATACCAAGTTGAGGAAAAGTATCTGCAACTATTGTCATTATGTCTGAAAAGGAAAGAGTATGAAAAAGAATTATCTCAATTAGGTCATAGTGATACATTTGAATTGCATCCTTTCTTAAAACTTGATAGCGGAGAATTTTTAGTTCTTTTCCCGGCTAATCTCTTAAGGTTAGCTTACAGACTATGCTATGGTATTCTTGTAAAGGAACTGGGCGAGAAAACACTCCTCTCTTTAATCGAAAAAGAGATGATTCAAGAAATTGGATTTCTCTTGCAAAATGGTCATGGATCATTTATAGGACAAAATAATTATCAAGATACACCTTTTCTTTGGTTCCGTTTTGATGAAGATAAGGTTGCAAATATTGGAATTGTCTTAGCAGATAAGAGAGCAAAACTGGATCAAGCGGTCAAGGATTCAGAGACTGCAATAAATAAAGCCTACCCACATATAACCATATTTACATTCTTGGTCACACAAGAGATGGCAGAGGAAGGTCTCTTTATGACTATTGGTCGTGATATAACTCATTTTTCGGTTGAAGAACTGAAAATCGTCATGAGCCAGAGTAGGATGAATCTGCTGAATCTATATTATTATGATCAAGATAAATTGGATCAAAACTTTGCTCTTCTTACCCAGGAAGTTGATCGATTTGCGTACTACTGTTCTAATAATTATACATTCTATCGGGATGAAATGCCAGCTATCACATTCATGGAAATAGGTTACGTTCTATCAATGCGTGAGAAATATTTGTGTGGACATGATGAGCATATTGTTCAATATGCACCACGAGGGTGCCATGTTATGGTTAAACACTATGCAGACATTCCTAAGCAGATTCCTATCTACGTACCATATATGAAAGTAAAGGGGGTTCTCATGCTTCAGTTAGCCAAGTACGAATTGTGGGTTCACGTGAAATGCAAAGACATGCTTCGTATATTTGGCAGAGAGGCAACCATTGCCTTGATGAATTGGATGTTTACTGTAGAGAAAAAGCTATGCATAGATAGTATTAGTCGGACTCTCCATGTAGAATTATATATTTTGCCTATTAGTGATTACGAGTGGAAAAAGGTAAATGACAATACTATGGTATTTTGTGTACCAGAAAAAATAATGAGTTCGGATACAACTACTTTGGAGAGAGAGTTAGTAGGCCAATTTTTCAAAGCAATTAAAGATTGTGGATTCTCTTCTAACGAGTCATTATTTGACGTTGGTATGCAATTGTTTGATTCTGCACCAGGTAGATTTATTCAGGTTGGCAAGAGTGAAAATATAACTATTATTGACGAGAAGGATGGTATTGACTCATGCTATTACGTCAATTCCCGATACTGTGACAAAGTTCTTTCTGAGATTGCTGATTTCCTAAACATGAAGGGGACTGAACAAATTTTTGATTTTGCAGAGTCAAAGAAAATCATGATTCGGGTATCTGATTATATCCTTGCTGAAGTACAAAAACTGTTGGCAGAAATGGATACAAAACAACTTCTTACAAGTCTTCTCGAACTCCATCATGCCATGATCTATTGGTCGAAGTTGACACAACGAAGGTATGAGTCATTAAGCAAGGCCTATTCTTTTTTAGATGCTACATTTGATAATCAGCTTGATTATGTCAATGAATATTCTGAGATGAATACATTAACACAAGGTATGATTGAAACCATTGTTCTGAATGGTATTCACAATACTGGAGGAAAACCTAGATTAGAGACGCTGGATCGCCTGTTTGCTCTTATGCACTTTAGTTTGAACATGGGTGTATATATGGATCAATTAGGAGAAAAAATAAAAGGTTCAGAGTTGACAATTCTCAAAAATGGAAGACTGGTTATGCCAAAGCCTATGATTGATAAACTAAACTCCTATTTTTATAGGCTGAGAGAGTTGTCTATGAGTAATCCAGAATTGTACACAAAATTACATAATCTGATGCCAACATCCTCCATCAATAAAAATGATGAAATCTTTATAAAGGCTTATAAAGCGCAATTCGGCATCTCATTTGAGACGTATTGTAAAGTTCTAACGGCATCTATTGATTATGCCAGCTATAATAAGAAACCTGTAATGGTAATATCAGAGAAGGAGTTCTTTGAAACAGTTTGTAATGGCATTTTTGATGAAGAAAATGCGAAAGCATTTAAGGCTAACTTTGTCCTTAGGGAGGATCTCAATAATGGTGATCTTAAGTTTAGTGACAAATGGGTTCAGAGATTTAATCGTCCAGTACAAGTTACAGCACGGCCCTGGATTCTCTTTGATGGCAACATCTATTATTCAACTAAAACACTTTATGAGAGTTGGATGATTCGAGTTGAACGTTTGAATAATGGAACTGTGGTTAATACTACCCTAGAAATGCAGGCTCTTGTATCAAAGGTAAATAAAGAAAAAGGTCGTGAGTTCACTATAAGTGTAAGGAGATTATATGAAAGTCTGTCTCTTGATTATTTATATGTGGATTCAGAGGTTAAGATTATGCCAGACAAAAACCTCAATTCTGACAAAGATCTTGGAGATATTGATATTCTTCTTATAAATAAAAAAAACAAGCAGATTGTTTGTATAGAGGCTAAGAATTTCTCGGAGAGTAGAACAGTATACGAATTAATACAGCAGAACAGAAAGATTGTCACTAAAGAATTGTCCCATGTAATAGAAAGAGATGTTTGGTGCAAGAATAATATTAATAAATTTAAGTTCTATGTTTCTGAAATTGATGACGAATACTCTGTAAAGACGATATTCTTGACATATCACGAAAATGCTTATAAATACTTCGAACATGAACTAGAAAATGATATCACATTTCTTTCTGCAGTAGAGATTGTGGAAAATCCAATGATCCTATTTGCATGAAAGGAATATATTTATACCAAAGGAATTCGTAGGGCTGAAAACAAATCTCAGTACCTTTGCAACCACGAAATAGGAATACAGAACAAAGGATAGATATTATCGGTACAATGAGAGTACGGATAGCTCTCGTTGATTATTGATTTCTATTGTTCAGGATATTCACAACGGTCATTATTTGTACCATAGAAATATAAATCACTGATTATCAGTATAGGATAAGTTTGAGGAAGTGAAGTAAAATAATATTATAACCTTGCTCCAATGGTAGAAATGCCATTGGGGCTTTTTACATTAATCAAACACTATGGAACAAGCAAAGAAAAAAGGTGAAAGTATATCAAAACAAGAATACATAAAGTGTTATCATTCTGCAGCGGACTCTACCCCTGACCGAGATGCCACGAAAAAAGAAGTCCCAAATAAAGATCAGATAAATAAATCTCGTGAAATAGCACCTGATACAAGAAAATTTGAGATTGGGTTATATTGGAAGCACACAGCCTATGACGGAAATACCACGAAAGAAGAAATCCAGAAAAAAGAAGCTCCGAATAAAGATCTGATAAATAAGGCTCTTGATATAGCACTCGATACAAGAAAAATTGAGATTGAGCTATATTGGAAACGAACAGGCTACTTCGTGCTTTTTATAGGTGCTGTTTTTGGCGGATACTATAAAGTGTTGCAAATAAGAGAACTATCTGATAGTGAAAAAGAATGGCTACTTCTACTTCTTGCAGCTTTAGGTTTCTTATTATCCCTTTTATGGTATATGGCAAACCGAGGAAGTAAGTTTTGGCAAGAAAACTGGGAAGCTCATATTGAGGAACTAAGCACAGAAATTGGGGTGCCTATATTTGGGATTATAAAGATCCATAGAGATACAAAGTTAAATTTTATGGGACTCTATCCATTTTCTGTATCAAAAATAAATCAAATGGCTAGCCTTATCATAACATTTAGCTGGTTGATAATATTACTTAAAGAGATGGGTGGGGGTGCTCTTTTAGAAAATTACGATTTTAAAACTTGCTACAAAACAGCCGTAGGTTTCGCTATTATTGTTTTATCTTTTTTTATCATTAGATGGTGTAAAGGGTTGTCGCCAAACTACCTAAAGATGGTAGTTCAAATGGAAAGGAAAAGAAGATATTTTTTTGTTTAATAGAAAGACTTAAGGAATTCTTTCAGAAATTCTTTCATGTGTCACATAAAGATAGAAATGAAAAAGAAATCTACTATTTCTGGAATTATAGTAAAGAATTGAAGTATGAAGGTACAGAAGGTGAAACAGCACAAGACGGACAATGACCCTTGAACAATACAACCAATTACCCTACGACTACACACACTGTGCTGGCACTCATTGCGAGAAAGCCAGCCAGTGTTTGCATCATACTGCCTACACGATGCTTGAAACAGGTGGACGGGAGCAGTATATGATGGTGAACACGAATGTGATTGCGGATAAGAAGCCTTGTCCATTCTTCGACCCTAACAGCAAGGAACGTTTTGCATGGGGAATATCACGAATATATG
>ERZ773250.1166-NODE-1166-length-13468-cov-5.159845_pt1 | contig 13468 bp, 8 predicted proteins | sample MGYA00511258_ERZ773250 | MGnify/ENA primary metagenome ERZ773250 (study PRJEB29015, sample SAMEA2738164) | human oral metagenome | biome: human oral; feature: human-associated habitat; material: saliva | place: China | collected 2187 ... | reverse complement strand
TATCAACACGTTTCACAGTAACTGGATCTGGCTTCCCTACAAACTGCTTCTCTGGCGTGAAGGTTACTACGCCATCTGGAGTAATGGTGTACGTTCCTTGATCTGGAATGGTCTTTTTCTTGCTGCCATCTTTGAAAGTTGGCTCGACTGCTTCATCAATCGGAACCAGCGGATCACCACCTTGGAAAGTTGGGGCACCTGTTTGCGGAAGACCTTGAGGACCTGTGCTAGTCACGTTAGTTCCTGTTGGGGTTACTGAAGTAACCGTCGCAATATAAGTGACTTTTGCTGCAATACCATTTGCATCTTTGCGAGAAATGCTAATTTCTGGCGTTTCACCTACAAAGCGCTTGTCTGGCGTGAAGGTGACATTGCCCTCCGCATTTACTTCAAACTTACCGACTTTGGCAATTTCTTTGACATTCGTGCCCGTATCAAAGACTGGCGTGCTGTTGGCTGGGAATCCTACTTTTGGATCACCAGCTTTAAAAGTTACATGTCCTTTTTGAACTTGGCCTTGCGGACCTTCTGTCTGATCTCCAGTTCCTGTCGGAGTCACAGCGGTCACAGTCACCCGATATTTAGCCTTGGCTACTGTTCCGTTGACATCTGTGCGGCTAATTTCGATTTCTGGTGTCTTACCGACAAACGTTTTGACTGGAGTAAAGGTGACATTACCCTCTCCATCCACTTCGAACTTACCGACTTTGGCAATTTCTTTCACATTCGTGCCGGTATCAAAGACTGGGGTGCTGTTCTCAGGGAAACCAACTTGAGGACTTCCTGGTTCAAAAGTAACCTTGCCTTTTTGAACTTGACCTTGAGGGCCTTTTGTCTGGGCGCCTGTCGCTCTTGGTGTCACTTTCTCAACAGTAGGTGTGTACTTAGCCGTCACAGGAGTGCCATTCTTATCTACACGTTTAACAACAACTGGGTCTGGTGTCCCAACATATTGCTTGTCCGGTGTGAAAGTGACAGATCCATCTGGCGCCACCTCAAAGCTACCAACATTTGGAACCACCTTTCGCTTACTTCCATCATCGAAAGTCGCTGGAGTATCATTATCCATCGGTACATCTGGGTTGCCACTGACAAAGTTTGGCTTACCTGTCTGTGGACGGCCTTGTTTACCAGTGCTGGTAATGTTTGTTCCGGTTGGAGTTACAGCAGTGACTGTTGCCTTGTAGATAGCTGTAGCTGTGCTGCCATTCGTATCTGTACGAGTAATCCTGATCTCCGGCGTAAGGCCTTTAAATTGTTTCTCTGGAGTAAAGGTTACATTTCCATTCACGTCCACTTCAAACTTACCAACAGTAGGCACTTCTTTGACAGTAGAACCATTGTCAAAGAGCGGAGTTGAGCCAGCCGGGAAAGCCACAGTTTGTTTTTGACCGTTGACTTGCGCAGAACCTTCTGTGAAGCTGACTTTGCCTCGCTGAACTTGGCCTTGTATGCCACTGGTTTCAGCATTCGTCGCACTTGGTGTTGCTGCTTTTACATCAGCCTGATAGGTAGCTGTTACTTCTGTTCCATTGACATCTACTCGCTTGACAGTCTCTGCCGCTGGACGTCCAGTATAAGTCGCCAGTGGAGTAAAGGTAACTAGGCCTTGATTATCAATCTGATAGGTACCAACACCAGCAACTGTTTTAGTCTGGCTGTCATTATCAAAGGTTGGCAACTTCTTGCTATCAATAGGCACACGATTATTGCCCGGATTGAAGGTCAGCTGTCCTGTCTGAACTGCACCTTGAATGCCTTCACTGCTGGCACCTTGAGCAGATGGTCTAACAGGAGTCACCTTTGGCTGATAAACAGCTTGATGCGGAATACCTTTGCCATCAATCATCTGAACGGAAACTGGATCCACTGTACCAACAAAGTTTTTATTTGGTTTGAAAGTAATCTTACCTGTTGAAGGCTCGACTTCAAAACGACCAATTTCCTGACCATTTGATAAAGCTGGAACTCTAGTATCATCTGTAGTCGTTCCATCTGCTTTCACAAATTTTACAGGATTTGTTGTACTTGGACTTGCAGGAGTTTTGCCAGCATCTCCATCATTAAAGACAGGTGTCTTTTCTTGCGTTAGTCCTTGAGCATCCCTTGTTTCATACTTAGGAACATTCAGCACGGTTGGCACATAGCGTCCATCCATGGTGTTGAGCTGGTCATTGATGGCTGGTTCAGCCTGATTTTTTGCAATCCAATCCGTACTTGCTCCATTAGTATCAAAACGACGGATGTTAATCCCTTGAGCAGTACCGACAAAGCCAGCCTTAGGCTCATATACCACATCTACATCAGCACCGTTTGCTGTTACTTTATAACGGCCTTCAGCAGTGTTATACCAGCCTGCTGCATCAGCAGTCAGAACCTTTCCTCTCGCATCTAATACAATCGGAGCTTTAGTAGTATCAATCGCTACTTTCTTGTTTTCATTGTTTTGATCAACACCTTGAGGAGTGAAATGAAGCGTTGCAGTCTGTCGCTGATCACGGATTCCAGTACTTTCCTTCTTCTCGCCTTTTGGTGGATAGGTCAATTCAACTTGTAGATCTTCCACCTCACCACTAAATGCAGTTCCAGTAGGCTTTTCAATATCTCCCTTGTTCAAGGCGATACGAACCCGCATTCCCAGTTTGCTAAGTTCAGGATTGGTCATGGCTGGGTTCTTCTTAAAGTTAACAGTATAATCTCCCGCAGTTGTTACTTCGGTAAATTCACTGGCTTCGTCTTCGTCAAAGACACCATTATTATTGAAGTCAATCCAGGCACGGACATAGGCTTTTTCGTATCCGTTAGCTGAAGCATGGATGCGGAGAGAATAATCTCCGTCGTGCAGACGGTTTACTGGAAAAAGACCATTGGTTTTCCCGACTAAATCATCAGACAAGAGCTGATTAATACCTTCATCGGCTAAATCATTCTGATCGTCATGCTTCCAGTTATTTCCAGATGTGGTATCAATATCAGCCGCAACACGGCCCAAGAATGGCTGTGGATTTTGACCGCCAGTTTCTGCATTATATCTTGAAATAGCATGGATAGCTTTTCCATAGGAATCCGGTGCATCACCTTCATCGATTGCCATAAAACCAATCATCGCAGCTTGCTGACCAGAAGAAGCTATGTAAATACCAACCTCTGATGCACCACGTGTCATTACAAGTGGAATTGTATTATTTCTAGAAAGATTAGGTCCAAATACTTGGCTTCCCAGTCCGCCAGTCTTTTGATCAGGACTGACATAGGCCTGCCAATGAACACCAGTACCGTCAGTTCCAATAAATTGGCCTTCTGTGGTAGGCTTCATTGGCTTATAGGTTTCTGTAATCTCAGTAGTCACACCATTTGCGTCTGTAACTGTGCGCTTCCACTCGGCCAAATGTTCCCAACCCTTACCATTGGTTGTAAAGATAGCGTACTCACCCGGATTAGCTTCTTCACCATCAGCCATGACAACTGTTGCTTTAACTGGCTTCCCACGATATCTAGCTTCAACTTTGAACTTCACGCCATAGTTGGCTTCATCTTTAGGAACCTGCAGTTGGGTTTTACGCCCTTTAGTATCAATTCCCTCTGACTTAATAGCTGAATATTGATTCTGAGCTGCACCAGTAATTTTAGGACGGTAATCATCACCATACCAATACTGATAAGCATAATTATTACTATTGTTATATTGAAGCCAAGTATTTTTTGCATTGGGATCATAACTGCTTTCGTACTCAGTTCCCTTTACTCGATCACGATAGATCTCTGTCGCATAGAAAGGTTTCAATTCCGTCACGGTCAGTTTGACCACATAGCCCGGCGAAATTTCCTTTTCATATACTGTTCCAACTTTAAAGGAGCCATCTTTATCTAGATTTCTCAGTGATTTAGTATCACCAAAATCTAGCCAGTTTACCTGCTTCATCAACTCATCAGAGCGTTTCCTCACTGATTCTTCCAGTGTTGGTTTAGAAACTGTAGGATTAGCTGTTGCATCTTGTATAGCAGAGCTAGCTTGGCCAGCAGGACTGGTAGTACGAAATGATGTCCCTGTCTCCATTGGCTGGCCATTACGCTCGGACCTAGGCATAGCTGCAGAACTTGGTTTTGGCGTATATTGTACTGAATAAGAGCGGGTCCGACTAGCTTCAGCAGGTTTTGCTTCATTAGAGGTCTCAGCTGTCTGATTAGTTTCTTGTGACTTTTCAGGTGACGCTTGCTCTGGAGCTGCAGCTGGGCTTACCAGCTGATTTTGATCCGCTCTTGCTTCTGAGTTAGCTGTTTCAGAAACAGCAGATGTTGCTGTATTCTCAAGAGCAGGCTGACTGACAGCAGACTCCGTCGGCTTTTCTGGCAGTGAGATATTATCATCCACAGATCCGCTGGCAGTTTCATCTGCATTGACTGTAGCCGCAGTACCTAAAAGGAAAACGGTAGATAATAATACCGAGCAAACTCCAACATTTAATTTTCGAATCGAAAATTTGTTTAAATGGGGGTTAAATAATTCTTTTCCCATAGAATCTCCTATATTAATATTTAATAGCAATAGGTATTATACACCATTTATATTTAGTTAGCCATGGATATGACCGTGGTTAAGGGGCATAGTATCCAAAAATAGACACCTGAAAAAAAGACTCCATTTTTAGAGCAAAATAAAGAAGATCCGCAAACGAATCTTCTTACTTTTAACCTTCAGATAAAACCTTATCTAATTTTTCTTTCAGGGACGTTAATTCCCAACCGTCGATTTCTTTCAGTTCATGAGTGGTTACTGCCAGCCCCTCATATTTGAGTCCGCAGTTCTGGCAAAAGCGGCTCATTACGTAGTCCAGCATTTCAATTTCTTTGCTGGGCTGAGAACCTTGCAAGAGCAGGAACACCTTTTTGCCCTTGAGTGCTTCTTGCGGCTCATGCACATCAGCTACTCGGTCCAACAGAGTTTTTAGCAGACCCGAAAAAGACCACCAATAAATAGGACTGGTAAACACCAGTACATCGGCTTGGCTCAGCTGCTCATAGACTTGAAAGAACTGATCGTTTTCTGCTGACTGGCCATATTGCTCAATGTGGTAGTCCACTAATTGAAGAGCCTCATAATCTCTATCTCTCAGAAAAAAGTGCCCCAGCTTAAAACTATTGCCATTCCTATTTGGGCTGGCGTTTACCAAATAAATCATAGCTTCTCTTCTCCTCTGTTCTTTTTCCAATTATATCAAAAAAGAGGGAAGCAAACAATGCTCACCACTACTATTTATTCCGACTTTTCCATGTCTTTTTTCATCTCATCCATATTAAACTTAGCAAAGAGATACTTGCGATCCTGAACTGGGAAACGCTGATCCAGCTGGTCTACAGCGCCCAACTCGACGACACCTTCCTTGATGACAAAGTCCATGACATGACCGCCAAAAATCAGATCATCCGATACAAAATGCAGATGATATCCTGCTAAACTGACCCCGTGGAAAATCTCAGGCGTCCAGATACCAACGATGGTTCCAGTGATATTATCCTTACAGTACTCAGGCTGATTGACCGCTACTTCTGCAAACTTCCGCTCCGTTGTAGACTTGGGAATCATCCGAACATGCATGCGGGCGAAATCACCATGAATCTTGATAGAGCGGAAAAGATTTTCCCCATCATAGTAAGACTCAATCCGCTTTTCCAGCTCCTTGTCGTTCATCTCAAAGCGCTGACGGAAAATGACCTCCGCTTGGTGAGGAACCACTGCCGCATAAGGTACTGTCATATCCGGTGACACCTCAACTACTTCTGGCACTTCTCCAGATCCCTTTGCCTGATAAGCCTTACCATCGAGAATAATGAGCTCGCCATCAATAGAGTCCAGCGTTCCCAAGCCCAAATCTCCATACTGCAGCAGCTCTCCAACGGTCATACTGCCATCGTAAAGACCAGCCATCAAAGCTCCCAAAGTATTATATTGAAATAATTTGATTGGTTCTGCCATTCCTATTCCTTAATCTTTCTCTTCCTAAAAATATTATTGCCCATCCAGCTAAGCTTTATTCATCCTTATTACATGTGCTTACTGAATTTCTACCGCCAATCATTATACCATAAATTGCGGGAAAGGGCTGAGCGAGTGCCTCTTCAGCTCTTATAAGCTTTCATAAAGTTCCTGCATACTAGCATCATCAGGTACTAGTCTCAAGTAAGAAGCTGCAGCCATTTTAGCTTCTTCGAATCTGCCTAGTTCTCGCAAAAGATAGACATACTGCTCCAGAAACTCTGGATTGTCTTGCAATTCGCGAACCAGTTGATTATAGAGTTCCTCTGCTTTTTCCAGATTTTCCAAAGCCTGATAAGCACGCGCCAGATTCCAGCGGGTCAAGGCATTATCAACTTCTTGCTCTGCAAATTCTAAAATATCCTCATAGCGTTCTTGCTCCAAATAAAGAGTAGTCAGTCGTAAGGCAATCTCTTCCAAATCATCCGCATCTTCCTGAGCCTGCAAGAGATAATGTTCAGCCGCTTTCTCATCATGAAGTTCATAAGAAAGCTGTGAAGCTAAAAGTAAGAGCCGAGTCTCAAAAGGATTCTTAGCCAAGCCCTGCTGGGCAAGAGTCAGGGCTTCAGCCGTCCGATGCTCCGCATGAAGAGACAGGGCATAGCCATACTCGTAGCCTTCAAAATCCGGCGACAGAGTATCAAGCTGCTTGAAATAAAGATTAGCTTTCTGGTATTCTTCCTGATCCGTTAATATAGTTGCCAGCTCATAAACCGCAGCATCGTCATACTCCAGCTCAACTGCTTTCTCCAAAAACTCAACGGCCGCTGCAAATTTTCCAAGACTGGCATAGCAGACCCCAATCCGCTGATAGGTTGAGACACCTGTCTGCTCAAAGATTGAACGATTGTCTAGCTGGGCGTATTCCTTAATCGCCTGAGAAAAATCCCCCAGCTCCAAATCTATTTCAGCCAGACCAAAGGTTACCAAAGGCTCATCAGTCAGCTCTGCTGCCTGAGCCAGTTTTTCACGAGCTACATCAGGCAGCCCCTCTAGCTGATAGAGGTCAGCCTTAGCCAAGAGAGCAGCAACATACCAGTCACTGCCTGGCTGAATCTCCTCCAGATAGGCAAAAGCCTGCTCCAAGTCCCCATCGTCACTCGCAATAGCTGCCAGACTGATATAAGAAGCTGGATAGTCAGGAGCCAACTTTTCAAAAATACGCTTGGCCTGAGGGAAAAAGCCGATACTTTCTAAGTAATCGGCCAAATCCAATAATTCTTCTTCGCTGTCTGTAGTCAAGGCTTGCTCAAAATAGCGGTCAGCCAGGGCTAGGTCCTGCTCCTGCAAAGCTGCTAACATTTGCTCACTCCTGCTCACTGATTTCTCCTTCTTGTTCTTGTTCAAAATCGGCTTCGTAAAGGCCACTTACTTTCTGATACCACTTAAAGATGGCTGCAATAGCTACCTTGGCCGAAGCATAGGCAGGAATTCCCAGGAAAACGCCCCAAATGCCAAACATAGTACCAGAAGTCAATAATACGAATAAAATCGTAATCGGATGAATGCTGAGCTGACTGCCCAAGACCAGAGGAGACACAAAACGTCCCTCAATAGTCTGCTCAATGATGAAAACGACAATGACTTTAGCCAACATCACCGGACCGCCAGCAATCAAACCGATTGCCAGAGCCGGAAGCATGGCCAAAAAGCTGCCCAGATAAGGTACCAGATTGAGAACGCCGGCAATTACTCCAAGAGTGACACCATAGCGCAGGCCAATAATCTTGAAGAAAACAATAAACATCAGAGCTACAATGATAGCAACCGTCACCTGACCTCGCACATAGTTAGCCAGCTGGCTGTTAATATCCGTCATCACTTGACCAAAGGAAGCGCGGAATTTAGTTGGAAGAAACTGGGTTACATAGCCTTTCAGGTTTTTCCCATCTCTCAGCAGGTAAAAAAGGATAAACGGCATGATGATAATAGCCACGACAATCTGCGAAGTTGTACTGATTAAGTTCCCCGCCCAGTTAACTGCCCTAGATGAAAAATTGCTGGCCCAATCAGTAATCTGGCTAGACAGATTGCTAGTGTATTCTTCAATCTGCGGCTTGAAATCTGCCGAAATATACTTAGTCACGACATCATCGATGAACTTGTCAGCCTGCCTCAGATAAGCCGGAACATTTCTAACAAAGGCCATGACCTGATGCTGCAAACTAGGAATAGCAACAGCCAAGCCCCAGATAATCAAAAAAGCAATTAAAACAAAGACAATGGTAATAGCAACCAGTCGATTAATCTTGTGCTTTTCCATCCAGTCGACGATGGGATTTAACAGATAATAAAGCAGGCCAGCTAAAATAACCGGCAGCATGATTACTCCCAAAAATTCAATGACCGGGCTAAAAATAAAACTAATTTTACTAAGTATAAAAATATTCAGTCCCATCAAAAGGGTTACTAGAAATACTGTAATGGCCTTGTTATCCAAAAACCATTTAAAAAACCAAGATAGGCTAAAATCTTTTTCTTTGTGCTCCATATTCTCCTCCTTTAACTTGTCATTTCATTGTAACATTTTTCAGAGAAAAATTCTCTGCTCAACTATAGGGAAAAGCAAAAAAAGAGAGGAGCCAGAAGACTTGTATTTTTCGCAAAATACGGCTTCTGACTTCTCTCTTTGGCTTCTGCATGGCCAGCTAGAATACAAGGCTATTTCTCAACAGCCGGCAGAGAAATGCTAAAGCGCATCTTCCGCCCATCAACGGCTTCAAACTGATATCGCAGACTATGCTTATCCAAAATCTGCTGAACGATAAAGAGTCCCAGACCAGTTCCGCCATCCTTGCGATTGCGACTGTAGTCTGGCCGGTAGAAAGGCTGAAAAATCTGCTGGATTTGGTCTTTATTTAAGACTCGTTCTGCTTCATTTTCGATGACTAGCTTACGCTCTTCCAGCCTGAGTAGAATCTGTCCACCTTCTACTGTATAATGAAAGGCATTGTCCAGAAGATTTTTGATAGCCTTGAGCAGATAGGTGCGGTTACCCTTGACCTTCGCTTCTGTCAGCTCAACCTGAAAATGGTAGTGTCTGACATCTGCTAAAACTCGATAGGTGCTCAGATTTTCCTCCAAGACCTGCTTGAGTGAAAAGACTTCTTGTTCGGTTTCAGTCTTCATCTCCAGTTTAGAAATGGCTAAGATAGACTGGACTAACTCCGACTGCTCCTCTAGAATTTCTCGGCACTTCTGCAAGTACTTGTCTCGATCCTTGAACTCTCCTACTCCATAGATCATGCCATCGACCATCCCCATCATGCTGGTAATGGGTGTCTTGAGCTCATGCGATGTCATTCGCAAAAACTCAGCTTTTTCCCGCTCGCTTTCTGCTACCTTTTCATTTTCTAGGCGCAGAGCCTCGATACTGGTCAGTAGATTAGCATAGAGATGATTGATATCTTGGGCCAGTTCAGCAATCTCATCACGCCCCTTGACCTGACAGGTCACATCTGGCGCCAGACTCGTCATTTGACGGGTGCTCTTAGAGATGGCTTTGATACGCTGACTGGAAGTCCGGCTATAGAGATAGGCTGCCAGACCACCTAGACTCAGAGACACAAGCAAGACAAATGGATAGAGATTAAGTAAAATCCGACTAGCATCAGAAACAGGCTGTAAGGAATATTCCCCTCTCAGGACAACTTCTTTACCATCTGAAGTTCGAAAGCTTTCTGATAAACTCTTGCTCTCATAGTCGCTGTTGGCAATCGTTGGGACGATGGTCAGCTGCAGAGAACTTTCATCGCCAGCTTCGAGTGAGGGATAGAGAATCGTATTGTCTTTCGCCAGCAGGGTAAACCAAATCAGATTGCTCTTTTTACTATAATCACTCAAGAGCTCGCCGATTTGCTGACTGGACTTTCCCTTGACCTGCTTGGAAACCTGGTCAAATTCTCTCTTAGCTTCTCCGCTCTTAACCTGCTGATAATACACCGGCATAGCAAAGTAGAGACTGGCTAGAACGATAGTCACCACCACGAAAATGATGGACGAGGTCAAGAGAAAGTTCTTTTTGACAATTTTCACTTGTCTTCTCCTCCAAGCTGATAACCCATACCCGTAATGGTTTTCAGAGGCACACCCGGAATCTTTTTACGGATATTCTTGATATGATTATCCAGTACCCTGCTATCCAGCTCACTGTAACCCCAAATGGTATTCATGAGCTGATCACGGGTCACCAGGTGTCCCTTCCTCTTAGCCAGAGTCTGCAAGATTTCATATTCTTTCTTGGTCAGAGGCATTTTCTCGCCCTGCCAGTAAACCGTGCAGTCATCAATAGAGACCGTCAGGTCGCCAACAGCAATCTCTGAAGCAACAGTATTCCTGCGCAGAATATTCTCAATCCGTTTGACCAAGATTAGCGGTGAAAAAGGCTTGGTTACATAATCACTGATGAGATGGTTAAAGCTGACCAGCTGGGTATACTCGTCGTCAAGTGCTGTCAAAATCATGACCGGAATCTGAGAAGTCTTACGGATTTCCTTCAGCACTTCCAGACCGCTCTTGGTCGGCAGCATCATATCTAAGATGACCAGATCAAAGGGCTCTTCTTCAAAAGCCTGCAAAGCATCGCCTCCGTCAAAGACTGGTCTCACCTCATACTGACTTTCCTTTAAAAACTCGCAAATCACTTGATTAATCGTCGTATCATCTTCCACCACTAGAATCTTGTGCATACTTAGATTTTTCTCCTTTACCTATTCAAATCGCAGGGCTTCGATCGGATCCAGCTTGGATGCTTTTACAGCTGGCAGGAGCCCAAATACTACTCCTATTATACAACAAAAGATTAAACTTACAAAGACAGAAAAGAGGGATAGAATATACGGATAGGCTAGAGACTGAGTGATGGCAAAGCCCGAGACGATACCAGCCACCACGCCAATAATTCCTCCCATCAGAGTCAGGATGACCGCCTCAATCAGGAACTGCTTGAGAATGATCTTCCGTCTAGCTCCCAGAGCCTTTTTAATCCCGATTTCACGAGTCCGCTCTGTCACTGAAACCAGCATGATATTCATAACACCGATACCTCCGACTAGGAGAGAGATGCTGGCAATACCTGCTAGCAAGACGAAGTTAGACTTGTTGAGATTGTCCAATTGCCGTTCAAATTCCTGCAGGTTGAGCACACCAAACATATAGTCCGACGGTGGCATTTGCTGATTGAGATAATCACTGACCTTCTTGGCCACCTTCTTCAAATCATCGGCCTTGTGGGTTTGGACAGTCACTTCAGGACTGACATTAATGGTATCAAAAATCCGATGCCACTGCTGCAGGGGAATATAGGCCACCTTTTCCGCACCAGCTGTTAAGCCACTCTGCTCAGTTGACTCAAATACGCCAATAACTTTAAAGGGATTGCCCAAGACTTCCACATATTTGCCGATACCATCACCCTTTGGAAAAAGACTATCATAAAGCGACTTTTCCAGATAAGTCACCTGCTCTTGATTTTTAAAAGCTTCTGAGTCAAATCCTTCACCTTCCAGCAGACGTTGCTGCTTGATGTCAGCGGCTGTCTGCGAAACAGCCTGAATCTTCCCAGACGACTTTTGGCTCAGGTAGTAAATCTTCTCATCTGTACCATAGGTCAGCAGAGCATTCTTGACCCCAGAGATTTCCTTAATCTTACTCAGCACATCCTCTCCCATAAAGGGAATATAAGAAGGTTTCTGAGCTTGAGATTTCTCTGGAATAGTTGGATCAATGGCGCTTTTCTTGTCATAGACGACCTTGATTGTGTTATTGTTGCCGCCGATGAGCTGACGCTTGGTATTTTCCGTATTTCCCTCAATGATAGAAAAGATAGCGATGATGGCGCCTATTCCGATGATAATCCCCAACATGGTCAGCATAGAGCGCATTTTATGCGACAAGATTGAATTCAGAGCTACAAAAATATCTTCCATACAGCTTCCTTTCTATCCTATCGCTTTGCTCTCTATATTACCGTCCCGCAGGATAACCGTCTGCTTGCAGAGTTGGGCTACTTCCGGCTCATGGGTAATAATAACAATGGTCTTGCCCTCATCATTAAACTGCTTAAAGAGGTCCATAATCTGCACACTGGTCTTGGTATCCAGAGCCCCCGTTGGTTCGTCACCAAGGATGAAGCTAGGATTGGTTACCAAGGCTCGTGCAATGGCTACCCGCTGCTTTTGACCACCGGACAGCTCCATAGGCTTGAAATCACTTCTTTCTTCCAACCCGACCAATCGCAACATTTCTAGAGCCCGCTCCCGTCTCTCTTTTTTAGGAATTTTCATGTAAGTCAGAGGCAGTTCCACATTTTGACAGGCCGTTAGCTTGGGCATCAGGTTAAAATTTTGAAAAACAAAGCCAATCTTCTGATTGCGCAAATCGGACAGCTGATTGTCAGACAGCTCAGACACATCGGTCCCTTCAATATGATAAGTCCCCGAACTTGCCTTATCAAGACAGCCGATAATGTTCATCAGTGTTGACTTACCAGAACCAGACGGTCCCATGATAGCCAGAAAATCCCCCTCTTTCACATGCAGATCAATTCCTTTCAAAATTGGAAATTCCTGACTGCCCTGCTGATAAGATTTGTGGATATCCTTAAGCTTTAACATGCTGTCCTACCTCCATCCCTTCTTCCATACCTGCTCTCGGAGTTGAAATGGTATCCTGCATAGTCAGACCTTCTGTAATCTCTACCAAACGGTCAGAAACTTTCTTGGTCTTGACCTCATGCATTTTCAGAGTCTTGCCCTCTACCTTCCAGACATAGGTCTTGCCGTTTTTACTGAAAGTATATGCCTTATTGACAACTACCTTTCCTGCCTCGGGAGCATTCTCCACGATATTGACATAGGAATGGGAGCCCACTAGCGGCATTTCACCACCTTGATCCAGCTCAACAGTATAAGGATACTTACCTTGGTTGGGGTTTTCCTGTTGCTTATTCCCACCATTATTATTGGAAGTATTTTCTGCTGTCAGACTGCCGACCTGAGTTACCGTACCACTCCAGCGTTTCTTAGGATCCTTGCGATCCACCACTTCCACTTTCTGGCCGACACTCAGCTTCTCACGGTCAAATTCACTAACAGTACCTTTGACCAGAGTTTTGGACTTGTCCATAATCTCAATAAAGTTTTCTTCTTCCTTTTTAGCCTTGGACTGATTGGGCAAATCTTCATTCATAGAGGTAATTGTTCCTGCTGTATCTGCAGTCACAGTATCATACTTCATTCGGTCTGATTCTGTCTGAGCTGTCACCTGAGCCTTTTCAGCCTCAATCTGAGCTGTCGTCACTTCATTATCCGCAGTCTTAGCATCGCTCAGCGCCTGAGCCAGCTCGTCTTCAGCTGACTTTATCTGCTCCAGTAATGACTCATCCTGACTGGAATTGTATTTGTCCTTGAGAGAGTTAAGACTGGCTAACTTGCG
>ERZ773250.1165-NODE-1165-length-13474-cov-4.297489_pt1 | contig 13474 bp, 10 predicted proteins | sample MGYA00511258_ERZ773250 | MGnify/ENA primary metagenome ERZ773250 (study PRJEB29015, sample SAMEA2738164) | human oral metagenome | biome: human oral; feature: human-associated habitat; material: saliva | place: China | collected 2187 ... | reverse complement strand
TTTTGATATTGATTGGAATATACTTGTATAATAAATTTTTATATAAGTAAGTAAAAAATATTAATAATAAAATTATCTCTTAGTGCGTGGCATTGATATGGGGTGTATTCAGTAAAAAAATAATAGCGTTGATAGGGAAAATAAATTCTCTTTCAACGCTATTTTCTATTTATAAGGAGTATGTAGACCAGGCTTTTACTATAGTGCTCTTACTGATCATCATGCTATTTTCTATCTTGGTCAATAGGTTCTGTTTTAAATGTATAGACTGGTAGTCAACATTTGACCTATCAAATATATCTAGGGCTAGGTCTGCTATATTCTCAGCAGAGTTTAGCTTTTTAATCAGCCTAATATTGTCCTTCATCCTTTCAAGTCTTTCAGGATGGTCAAGTAGGACCTTTATAACAGACTTAATAGAGAACTTTTTAGTAGTTCTTATGGCAACACCACAGTTGGTTAGGAAGTCTAGGTTTTCACCCTCCTGACCAGGGATAAAGTATGGTATGACCATAGGTACATCCTTTAAAAGGGCCTCTGTAGTAGTCAGACCACCTGGCTTAGTGATCAGGATATCTATGGCTGGAAGAATATCGTTCATATTCCTTGTGAAGCCTACTATCTTTATATCAATATTGCCATTATAGTCTTCCATCCTTCTTTCAAGAGACCTCTTTAGGTGGGCATTTCTTCCTGTTACAACTAGGACCTGGAAGGTCCTGTCTATCTGGCAAATATCCTCAAGAGTGCCCTTAATATTACCAGCCCCAAAGCTACCGCCCATCAAAAGGATGGTCTTCTTTTCTGGGTCTAGGCCCAATTCTCTAAGAACTAGGTCCCTAGGCCTATTTTCTAGGAAAGACTTTTCTACAGGAATACCAAAAGGCATTACCCTTGATTCTTCTATACCATCCTCTATAAGGAGCTCCTTGACATACTCATCTCCACATATATAGTAGTCTATTTCATTCTGTAGGTAGGCTGAATGGGCTGTATAGTCAGTCAAGACAGATATAAGTGGTGGGAAGTTGTACTCATCTTCATTAGTTTTTGCCACAAATTCTGAGAAGGCATCCTCTAGGTCCTCACCCCTGGCCCCCCTTTTTAGCCTACTTAGGGCTACTAGCGGAAAGGCATGGGTACCTATTATTAGGTCAGGCTCCTCCTCAAGTATCAGTTTTTTAAACTTCCTTGCAAGTATCAAGGCTATAGGATTGCTCTTAAATTCATTTACGGCAAAAAATTTCTTATCAGATAGCTTGTACATGCGTCCATATGCTGATGGGGTATACTTGGCTGATATTTCATAACCATCTGATATCAGCTTGTCCATGGCAGTACTTACTAGCTTGAAACTATCAATAATTTTACATTCTATATTATGACCCTGGTAGGTCCTTTTTTCTAGTTCTTCAATAATGGCCTTTGCAGCCCTGTTATGGCCCCCTCCAGTAGAGGCGGTCATTATTAATACCTTTTTCATATTAATACCCTCCTTAATTACATAAAAATTATAGACCAAAATAGGAACAAGTAAAAGTACTTTAACGGAAATATAATATATTCTTAAGACAATCTTTATAATTTTAGTTGTAGAGTGTAGATAATAGGCGAACACACTTTTCAGCAACTGAGAAAGTATAGGCTTTTCCAGCGTCTAAGGTTGATTAAAAAGTCATTTTACGAAAAAACTATAGGGATACAAATTTTTCTTGAAAAAGCTATTGACTTTTAAGGGCAATTTTGATATTATAATACTTGTTCAAAACAGTAGTGATTGAAACAAGCCTTGACTAGGCGAGGTCGGCATGCGGCTCATTGGTCAAGTGGTTAAGACTCCGCCCTCTCACGGCGGCAACAGGGGTTCGAATCCCCTATGAGTCATAATTTTATATGCGGGTGTAGCTCAATGGTAGAGTTCTGGCCTTCCAAGCCAGCTGTGAGGGTTCGATCCCCTTCACCCGCTCCAGAAGTGGGAGTATAGCTCAGCTGGGAGAGCATCTGCCTTACAAGCAGGGGGTCACAGGTTCGAGCCCTGTTACTCCCACCAATAAATGCGGCCTGGTAGTTCAGTTGGTTAGAATGCCAGCCTGTCACGCTGGAGGTCGAGGGTTCGAGCCCCTTCCAGGTCGCCATTAATACACACATGCTGGTGTGGCTCAACGGTAGAGCAGCTGACTTGTAATCAGCAGGTTGTAGGTTCGATTCCTATCACCAGCTCCACGTGGAGGATTTCCCGAGCGGCCAAAGGGGGCAGACTGTAAATCTGTTGTCACCGACTTCGGTGGTTCGAATCCACCATCCTCCACCAACAGAATAAACTAAAATGCGCGGATGTGGCGGAATTGGCAGACGCACTAGACTTAGGATCTAGCGCCTTTGGCGTGGGGGTTCGACTCCCTTCATCCGCACCAAGTTTATTTTTGAAATTTATCTGGTATGAACAGATTTAAGAGGGTCAAGATATGGCCCGAGCAGGGGAGTGTACTGAACGCTCACTATTAATATTGGGGATTAGCCAAGTCGGTAAGGCACATGACTTTGACTCATGCATCCGTGGGTTCGAGTCCCGCATCCCCAGCCAAATATAATTAATAATTTATGTGGAGAGGTGTCCGAGTGGTTTAAGGAGCTGGTCTTGAAAACCAGTGATGTCGTGAGGCACCGTGGGTTCGAATCCCACCCTCTCCGCCACTTTGCCTAGATAGCTCAGTCGGTAGAGCAGGGGACTGAAAATCCCCGTGTCGGTGGTTCGATTCCGCCTCTAGGCACCATAGAGATATAATATGGCGGTATAGCTTAGTTGGCTAGAGCGTTCGGTTCATACCCGAAAGGTCACAGGTTCGAGTCCCGTTACCGCTACCAACAACATGGACCATTAGCTCAGCTGGGAGAGCACCTGACTCTTAATCAGGGTGTCCAGGGTTCGAGCCCCTGATGGTCCATTTTTTTGTACAATTTTATAGTATGGCGACATAGCCAAGTGGTAAGGCAGTGGACTGCAACTCCTTGATCTCCAGTTCGAATCTGGATGTCGCCTCTATAGGAAAAACCTAGTTATTCATAATGAATATCTAGGTTTTTTTACTTTTTTAAAAAAAGTGCTTGACATACTTTATAGAAAGATGTATCATTGTGTTAAAGAATTAGTACAACAATACAGTGATACAGAAAGGAGTTTGTATATGGCTTATGTTTTTGACAACAATATACCCCTTTATCTTCAGGTTATAGATATTATCAAAAAGAAGATTGTAGCGGGTGTATATCAGCCAGGCCAGCAGCTAGAGCCCGTAAGAGCATTGGCAGGTGAATACGAGATTAATCCGAATACTATACAAAGGGCCCTACAGGAACTAGAAAATCAGAATTTAGTATTTTCCCAGAGGACTAGGGGCAGGTTTGTAACAGATAATTTGGACTTGATTAAGGAAGAGAGGTACAAGATGAGTCAGGTTTTGATAAGAGAATCAATTGAGGCCCTATATTCACTTGGATTTGATAAGGAAGATATAGTGGAAGCGTACAAAAAGATATTATTTGAGGAGGAATAAGAGATGGCTATAAATAAGGAAGAGCTTATAAGCGAAAACACAGTATTATATGTAGACCAGGTAAGAAAATCATATGGAAAGAAGAGAGTTTTGAAAAATATGTCCTTTTCTATAGAAAAGGGAAAAATAGTTGGCTTCTTAGGACCAAATGGGTGTGGTAAGACGACGCTTGTAAAGTTGATAAATGGTCTAATGCCAGTAACAGATGGTGTAATCCTGGTTGGGGGCAAGAAGATTGGTAAGGAAACAAAGGCCATGGTTTCCTACCTACCAGAAAGAACCTACCTTAATAATTGGATGAAGGTCAAGGATATTTTGGACTTCTTTGAGGACCTATTTGAAGACTTCGATAGACAGAGGGCAGAGCAGATGTTCAGCGATATGAAGATAGGCTTAAATGAAAAGCTGAAAAACCTGTCAAAGGGTACAAAGGAAAAGGTTCAGTTGGTTTTGGTTATGTCTAGGCAGGCAGACCTATATATCTTGGATGAGCCTATAGCTGGTGTTGACCCAGCTGCTAGGTCGTATATTATGAAGACAATTTTGACAAACTTGCCAGAGGAAAGCAGTCTTCTGATAGTTACACACCTGATCAGTGACATTGAGACAATATGTGATGAGGTTATCTTTGTAAATGACGGTAGTGTTGTACTACACGAGGAAACAGAGGCCTTGAGAGAAAAGTATGGCAAGTCTATAGATGCTATTTTTAGGGAGGAATTTAGATGTTAAGAAAGTTAGTAAAATATGAGTTAAAGTCAATATACAAGTTCTTTTTTGTCTTGTATGCAATTATAATAGCTGCTTCAATTACCTTTATTAGTACTATAAAGACATCCAGTGATGCTCTTGAGGTTTTAGGTTTCAGCTCTGGCCTACTGTGCATGTTTGGCATGATAGCGCTTAGTGTTGGTCTTTTGGTATTTACAATTACTAGGTTTAACCGCTCCCTATTAGGGGATGAGGGCTATCTAATGTTTACAATACCTACATCTACCCATAATATTATTTGGTCAAAGGCCATAGCTATTTTAATATTTAATTTATTATCAGTATTTGTGGTAGTCCTTGTAATGATATTAATAGCATACTTTATTGGTGATTTTAATTTTAGTAATGTAGACGAAGGTTTTATTGAGGTTGTTAATATGGCATTTAAGAAGCCTGGTACATACCTAGTTATAGTCCTAGCTATTGTACACATTTTAGTTTCAATAATATCTTCTACAATGCTGATATATGCATCGATTTCGTTCGGTCAGATGCCAGCATTTAAGAAGCATAAGAACATATCAGCTATAGGCTTCTTTGTTGTATTCTCTATAGTATCAGAGTATATAATGACAAAGCTTGGATACGCAGGACTTGATGCGACGTTTTCATCCTTCAATGCTAGATACTACAACCTACTTCAGAGTGTTGACCAGACAAATATTAGCCAGACAATGAATGACGTAATTGAAATAGCTACCCAGTATTCATCGCATTTCTTACTTTCATTCTTGGGCTTGTCTTTGATTGTATTGGCAGTAGAGTACATCATCACTTACTATATATTAGACAAGAAGCTAAACCTAGACTAGGAAGCTTGAGAGTATATGCAGTGACCTAGTAGAAACTATAACTTGTCTTAAAAACCAAGTATATAGAGCATGCAAGGGTCTTAGTAATATAGAAAGGCAAGATAGATATAGATATAATAATGTAAAGGCTAAGAAAGAAGTAAGTATAGAACAAAAATAATAAGGGGACTAGTTGATAGGAGTGTAAAAGCTCCTAAAACTAGTCCCTTTGTAATGTCTATCCTAGTGGTGGCATGAAGAGTGGTCCCCTTAGGCCGTTTTCTGTTGTTACACCTATTTTTATACCTAAGCCTCCTATTTAAGCATATAAGTTATCTATTGCTAGCAGGGTCACCTAAAGGATAGCCCTAGCTACATTCTACACTTAAATACAAAAAAAATCAAAAATACTCTTTACATATAGGAAGCAAGGGTTTATAATTATATAAAACAAACATATGAATGGTTGTTCATATATTTGTTTTGAAATAGGGATTGAAACTAGGATATTATAAATAAAGATAAGTCCCAGGCTTAAAAGGAGGACAAGATGCCAGTTAAGAAGTTGACAGATGATAATATAGAGCTATGCCAAGAGTACTTTCTGCATGAGGATAGGCTTGAAGACGCAAGGGAAGGCAGTCCAACAGAGGAAATGGTATATGATTTGGTAGAGCTATTTAAGGTATTTGGAGATGTTACTAGGGTGAAGATAATATACGCCCTTTTGGAAAGTGAGATGTGTGTATGTGATATAGCAAGTCTACTTGATATGACTCAGTCTGCTATATCTCACCAGTTAAGGGTCTTGAAAAAGGCTAGGCTGGTCAAGCTTAGGAAGGAAGGCAAGACAGTTTTTTATTCGCTAGACGACCAACATATAGACAAGATATTTAGCTTTGGTCTAGACCATATAAAGGAAATGTACTATTAGTGATTATTTTATTTTTTGAAATATTAGGAATGGAAGGTGTTAGTTATGACTAGAGTAGAAGTTACAATGGGGGGCCTAAATTGTGCCAACTGCGCAGGGATTATAGAGGAAAAGGTCAAGGCCAGGAAGGAGATAGATAGGGCCAACCTAAACTTTATAAATAAGAAGTTGACTGTAGATATAGGCGATGGATATGACCAGGACCAGGTGGTCGACCAGTTGATAAGTATAATCGACGATACAGAGCCAGGCTTGGATATAAGCCTAAAGCTGGCAGGAAGAACCGTGACTGCCGAAGACTTTAGGGCAGGTCTAAGCGACCAGACCGACAAGGACCATATAGGGGATGACAAGTCAGAACGCGGACATGAGCATAAAGAATCAAATAGCTTTTTGATAGCAGCAATTATACTATATGCTGTAGCCATGATAGGTAATAGGCTTGGACTTCCATATCCGGCTTATCTGGCATTTTTAGCTGCCGCCTATATATTGTCTGGTAAGGATGTTATCCTGGCAGCAGTCAGAAATATAATAAAGGGTAATGCCTTGGATGAAAACTTTCTGATGACTGTTGCCACTTCAGGTGCGGCAGCCATAGGTGAATATCCTGAGGCTGTAGGTGTTATGCTATTCTATGGTGTGGGTGAAGCCTTAGAGGAATTGGCCGTAGGTAGGTCTAGAAGGAATATAGAGGCCTTGATGGATATAGCCCCACAGGTGGCCAACCTTATAGTTGACGGACAGGTAGTTGAGGTAAGACCAGAAGAGGTCAAGGTCGGTGACAGACTTCTAGTCAAGGTTGGAGAGAGGGTTCCTCTTGATGGCCTTATAGTCAAGGGACAAAGCAGGCTCGATACATCTGCCATTACAGGTGAATCGGTTCTTAGGTCAGCCAGAGAGGGCGATGAGGTATTGTCAGGTGTCATCAATAAGGAGGCACTTATAGAGGTAGAGGTAACAAAGTTATACCAGGATTCTACTGTGGCTAGAATCTTGGATATGGTGGAAAATGCCAGCGCCAATAAGTCTAATACAGAGAACTTTATCAGTGTATTTGCCAAGTACTATACACCTATAGTAGTGGGTCTTGCTATAGCCATTATGCTATTGCCACCCCTTGTTGGGGGCCAGGATTTTAAAACTTGGCTGTATAGGGGTTTAATTTTCTTGGTAGTATCCTGCCCATGTGCCTTGGTATTATCTATACCTTTGACTTATTTCTCAGGTATAGGGCTTGCATCTTCAAAGGGTATCTTGGTCAAGGGTAGTAACTACCTTGATGCCTTGATATCACTTAAGACTATAGTTTTTGATAAGACAGGAACTCTTACAGAGGGAGTATTCAAGGTAGTTAATATAAATAGGGCCGAAGGAGTGGATGAAAAGGACCTAATGGTATATGCCAGTATAGCGGAATCTTCATCTAACCACCCTATCGCCAAGTCTATACTTGCTTGGTGCCAAGAGGCTGGCCTAGCCAGGGACCTAGACAAGACTAGTCTTACTTCATACCAGGAAATACCAGCCCAGGGAATTAAGTTAGTTTACCAGGGGCAGGAAATCCTAGCTGGTAATGCCAGATTGATGGAAGCGGAAAATATAGATTATAGGGAAGTGAAAAATTCTTCAACAAAGGTATATATTGCAGTAGATTCGATATACAAGGGCTGTGTAGAAATAGCTGACCAGCTAAGACCAGGCATCAAGGCTGCCCTTGCAGACCTAAAGGGATTGGGTGTAGAAAATTTGGTTATGCTGACAGGTGACAGTGAAGATGTAGCAAAAGAACTTTCAGATGACCTAGGACTTACCAGCTACAAGGCAAACCTCCTTCCTAACCAAAAGGTGGAAATAGTTGAGGACCTGATGAAGGATATGCCAGACCAGGCCAAACTTGCCTTTATAGGTGATGGTATAAATGATGCTCCGGTAATAGCCAGGGCAGATGTGGGCTTGTCTATGGGCGGCATAGGATCTGATGCTGCAATAGAGGCCTCAGATATAGTAATAATGACAGATGAAATGGCCAAGCTCCCAACGGCTATAAGGATATCTAGGATGACCAAGAAGATAGCATGGCAAAATATAATCCTTGCCATAGGAATAAAGATATTAGTCATGGTATTGGGTACTCTTGGTATAGCGAATATGTGGGTGGCAATTTTTGCAGATGTTGGTGTAGCAGTCTTAGCGGTAATCAACTCCCTAAGGATACTGGTCTACAAACCATAATAGAAAATTAAATATTCTCCTCTCTTCAGCTAATTATATAAGCCTATAAAAAACAAAAAACTTAAAAATATAATTATTTTGGTTTTTAGCTAGATATATTTAAAGCAATATGTTATACTACTATGGTGATTTTACGAGAAGAGAGGAGATTTTTTTTGCAAGTTGTTTTTACTAATGTTCTGATATTATTTATGCTCCTATTTTTGGGCTACCTAATAGGTATAAAGAAGATAGTTGCACATTCATCTATCAATGATCTTACAAATCTGGTAGTGGACGTGAGTATGCCGTGTACAATCGCCCTATCAATGGTTAGACCCTTTGATGCTAGGTTATTGGGTGATGCTATAAAGGTAATGGTGGCAATTTTAATATTCCAGCTAGTCCTATCTGGCCTAGCCTATTATGCTACTAAAATTTTGAAAGTAAATCCTAGCAAGTCAGGTAGCTGGATATTCGCTCTGGTATTTTCTAATAATGCCTTTGTTGGATACCCTCTTATGTATGCCCTATATGGCAATGATGGTCTTTTCCTTATGGCCATGGGTAATGTAGTACAGAATGTCTTAATATTTTCTTTAGGTATAAAGCTTATAACTTTAAACTACAACCTAAAGGACCACATAAGGCTTAGGCATATAATCTTCACTAAGCAGAATATAGCTGTAGTAGTAGGTATGTTTATATTCTTTCTACAGATACCAATACCAGAGCCTGTCCTTACCCTAGTAACATATGTTGCCAACCTAACAGTTCCGCTATCAATGATGGTAGTTGGTATGTCCCTATCAAGGTATGATGTTAGGAATATGTTCACAGACAAGGAGGCCTACAGGTTGACGATAATCAGGATGGTTTTACTACCCCTTGTGATGGTAGTTATATTTAAGGTTCTGGGAATAAATGCAAACCAAAACCTACCATTGGCAATATTGTTCTTCACAGCAGCCTTGCCTGCGCCAGCCTTTACCACTATAATGGCTGAGAGATATAATACTAGTATAGAATTTTCGTCAAAGTGTGTTTTCTTGACGACTGTACTCAGCATATTGACTGTGCCTATACTGGCAGGATTGTTATAATATAAACTAAGTAATTATTTAAACTTTTATTGTCAGGAGCTAGGCTTTGTGATATTATAGGTTTAGAAAATTAAATAAGAAGGGGAGCTGATAAATCGGCTGAGAAAAGGATGTGAGCCTTGACCCTAGAACCTGATTTGGATAATGCCAACGTAGGAAGAATATATAATAGGATTATTAAGCATGTACCAAAGGGTGCGTGCTTTTTTATTTCCTGGAAACTTAATAATTGTTCAGGAGGGATTGAAATGAAGAAAGTTCTGACCATTGCTGGCTCAGACTCTAGTGGAGGGGCTGGCATTCAAACCGATCTGAAAACATTTGCAGCCATAGGAGTATATGGTATGTCAGCCATTACTGCTATAACCGCCCAAAACACCCTGGGTGTCAAGAGGGTAGAAAGGGTTTCTGCATCAATGGTTAAGGACCAAATAAGGGCCGTATTTGAGGATATAGAGGTGGATGCAGTCAAGATAGGTATGCTGTCTGAAATCGATATTATAGAAGCTGTGAGGGATTGCATAGACATATACAGGCCGCCATTTGTGGTCTTAGACCCTGTAATGGTATCGACATCAGGCTTTGACCTGCTTAATAGTCAGGCCAAGAGGGCCTTGCTAGAAGGCTTAATACCGCTTGTAGACTTGATTACACCCAATCTGGCAGAAGCTGCCTGCATATTAAACCTTATAGGTAGAGGGGGGCTTCTGATAGACTCCTGTGAAAGTATGGAAGAGGCTGGTAGGCTAATCTCGGGACATACCGGAAAGAATGTCTTGGTAAAAGGGGGGCATCTCTTAGACAGACCTTGCGATGTTCTAGTTACGGACGATGCTAGGGTATACAGGTATGACCACCAAAGAATAGAAACAAAAAATACTCATGGGACAGGATGCACACTTTCGTCAGCCATAGCAGCCTATGTGGCCAAGGGGTATGGCCTAGAAGAGTCTGTATCTAGGGCCAAGGACTTTATAAGCATGGCCATAGAAAACTCCTTAGACATAGGAAGGGGATGCGGGCCTACAAATCCGATGGGAGAAATATACAGAAGTCTAGGTATGGTTTGAGACCAAGGTTTGGTTTGTATAAGGCAAGAGATTAAAAATGAATTAGCAGGGAGGTGCTGAATTTGAATAAGGAAAGCTTGATAGAGGACCTATGTGAGGCCATAGTAAAGCTAAGGGAGAAAAAGCCCCTAATAGAGCAGGTGACAAATTACGTAACAATCAATGATTGCGCTAATGTGACCCTGGCTATTGGGGCATCGCCAGTAATGGGGGATGGATTTGAAGAGGTCGACCAGATGACTAGAATTTCAGATGCCCTGGTTTTAAATTATGGGATTATAAATGGGGCATCCCTTAAAACTATGATAAAGGCTGGAAAGACTGCAAATGACCACAATATAGGCATAGTTTTAGACCCTGTTGGTGTTGGGGCAACACAGTTTAGAAATGAGGCAATAGTAGACCTTCTAGCAGAGGTACAGCCTACCATCATAAAGGGTAATGCCTCTGAGATAATGTCACTTTCAGGCATGGATACCAAGTCAAAGGGGGTTGACTCCAGCGCGGACAGCCTTGAGGCTATTGATGCAGCCCTTAAGGTTGCAAGAGACCATAGGTGTGTATGTGCTGTTACAGGCAGGATAGATATAATCACCGATGGAAGGTACCTAGTCAAAATATATAATGAGTCTGACCTTCTTTCGTATATTACAGGTACTGGTTGTATGATTACATCCTTGGCTGCCAGTTTTTTAGGAGGAGGAGCTAGTCCCCTAGTGAGCGCTGTCGCTGGAATCCTGGCCATGTCCATAGCGGGTGAAGAGGCAGCTGTCAGAGAAAGTGAAGAAAATAATGGAATTGCTAGCTATAGGGAAGATGTAATGAACAACATATATAAGTTCAACCAATACTCCATTAGAGACCTAGCCAAGATAGAAGTAGAAAAGGTAGAGTACAAGTATCCTATTTACCTAGTAACAGATGAAAAGGCCTGTAAGGGCAAGGACTTTTATAAATCAGTTGAGGCCAGTATCATGGGTGGTGCAAGGATAGTCCAGCTTAGGGAAAAGGATATGGATACTAGGGACTTTTACGAGAGGGCCCTCAGGCTAAAAGAAATCTGCCACAAGCACGGAGTTGATTTTGTGATTAATGACAGGTTAGATATAGCCCTAGCAGTGGATGCTGATGGGGTCCACCTGGGACAGTCGGATATGACAATTCAGATGGCCAAGAAGATCATAGGTCATAAGAAGATAGTAGGCATATCTGCCAAAAATATGGAAGAGGCCCTAGAGGCCCAAAAGTATGGGGCAGACTATATAGGGGTTGGGGCAATTTTTGCAACAGATACCAAGAAGGACTCAGGGCTTGTAGATTTAGATACTATAAGGGAGATGACAGATAAAATCCACATACCAGTTTTGGCCATAGGGGGAATTGGTCTGGGCAAGGTAGACTACCTAAGGGGCACAGGTATAGATGGTATATGCGCCATATCAGATATACTCGGGGCGGATGATCCTGAAGCAAGGACCAGAGTCCTATTAGAGGAGTTTAGGTCTATAGGCATTTAGACCCTCTACAAGATTGATAATGAGTAAATAATTTAACCTATATTAACATATAAGAAAGAGGAGAAAAACAAATTATGTATAAGACACAGATGGAAGCAGCAAAAAAGGGCATACTAACTGACCAGATGAAGAGGGTGGCTCAAAAGGAGTATATGGATCCACAGTTATTGATGGAGAGGGTAGCCCAGGGTAAGATAGCCATACCCGCAAATGTAAACCACAAGAGCCTATTAGCAGAGGGTGTAGGACTTGGTCTTAGCACTAAGATAAATGTAAATCTTGGTATATCAAGAGACTGTCCAGATGTAGACAAGGAGTTGGAAAAGGTAAAGAAGGCAATAGATATGAAGGCTGAAGCAATCATGGACCTATCTTCATTCGGTAAGACAGAGGAGTTCAGGAAGAAGCTTATAGCCATGTCAACTGCCATGATAGGAACAGTGCCCGTTTATGATGCTATAGGCTTCTACGATAAAGAGCTAAAGGATATAACTGCAGATGAATTTCTTGATGTAGTTAGGAAGCATGCTAAGGATGGTGTAGACTTTGTAACTATCCACGCTGGTATGAACAGGGAGGCCATGAAGGTATTTAAGAGGAACAAGAGAATTACAAACATAGTGTCTAGGGGTGGATCTCTAATGTATGCATGGATGGAGTTAAATGATGCAGAAAATCCATTCTATGAAAGGTATGATGAGCTACTTGAAATATGTCAGGAATACGACTTGACCTTGAGTCTAGGCGATGCCCTAAGGCCAGGCTGTATAGATGATGCTACAGATGCCTGCCAGATAAAGGAGTTGACTACTTTAGGTGAATTGACATTAAGGGCCTGGGACAAGAATGTCCAAGTAATAATAGAGGGTCCTGGCCATATGGCAATAGATGAAATTGAGGCCAATGTAAAGTTAGAAAAAAGGCTTTGTCATGAAGCTCCATTTTATGTACTTGGTCCTATCGTTACAGATGTTGCACCTGGTTATGACCATATTACATCTGCCATTGGGGGAGCCATTGCTGCAGCTGCCGGCGTTGACTTCCTATGCTATGTAACTCCGGCTGAACACCTTAGACTACCTGACCTTGATGACATGAAGGAGGGTATAATAGCCACTAAGATAGCTGCCCATGCTGCAGACATCGCCAAAAAAATACCTCATGCAAGAGACTGGGACAACATGATGGCCAGGGCAAGGGCTGATATAGACTGGGAGGCCATGTTTGACCTGGCTATGGATGGAGAAAAGGCGAGAAAGTATAGGGCTGAATCTACACCAGAGCATCATGATACCTGTACTATGTGTGGAAAGATGTGCTCCATGAGAACTATGAAGAAGATAATGTCAGGTGAGGACCTAAATATACTTAGGGACTAAAAACAAACACGTAATTAGGAAGATTAGTAGCTAAGAACGGCCTATAATTAAGTAGGCTAGTGATTAATAGTAGGTCTAGAATGAAGCAAATTAGTGACTAATAGTAAACAAATAAACTAGTATAATATTTAGCCAATTGTA
>ERZ773250.1162-NODE-1162-length-13476-cov-4.108561_pt1 | contig 13476 bp, 18 predicted proteins | sample MGYA00511258_ERZ773250 | MGnify/ENA primary metagenome ERZ773250 (study PRJEB29015, sample SAMEA2738164) | human oral metagenome | biome: human oral; feature: human-associated habitat; material: saliva | place: China | collected 2187 ... | reverse complement strand
CAAAATTTCGTTTCATGTTTATGATTATACACTAAATTCAGGTATTTTAACATATCAAAAGAATAAAGCTAGTAACAGTTCCAAAAAACCTCACAAACCCTATACTTAAAGCCTTTTAAATATCTATCAATCAATCAAAATCAAGATAATTAAACAACATTCTCCATATTTCCCCTATTATTCTCTATATTTTATGCTTTTTTGGTTATATTTTGGTTAAATCAAAACCTCTAATCACCTCAACATAATTATTATTCATAGCAGACGTAATATGAGTATAAATTTGAGTTGTCATTTTTTCATCCGTATGCCCCACACGTTGCATAATCACCTTTAATGGCAACCCCATCTCAACTAACAAACTAATATGAGAGTGTCTAAATACATGACTTGTAGGCTTTAAATCAGGTCTTATCCCTGACCTCAAAGCATACTTTGCTAAATAATCATTAAAATTACCATTATCAAATAGAGATTGAACACTATTAACAAAAACAAACGATTGATATTTCTCACTCTTATTATGCTTAAACGCCTCAAGTAAAATTTCTTTACAACGGTCATTAAAATGAACCGTTCGATAAGCACTTGCTGTTTTAGGTGAAGACAACTTAAACTGATTAGTCATATTCAACCTACTAAGAGTATGATTAACAGTCAAACACATATTTTCAAAATCAATATCCTCTTTTTGCAAGCCTGATGCCTCACCGAAACGAAGACCAGTTAGGTAAAGAAACTCAGCCAACAAAGCACAAATCTTATTTCTTTTAACAGTATTGAAATACTCAAATAACTCTTTAGCCTCCTCCTTAGAATAAAACTTCATATTCTTTTTATGTAACTCCTCAACTGTCCTTAATTGTCTAGGTAATTTTACATTTGAAACAGGATTATCAGATAACATATCTAACCGTTTACCATAAGCAAAAATCATATTCAAAACCGAAAGCGTAACTCTTAACGTCCCAATTTTTTTATTTAATGATAAAATATAATTTTGTATTTCAATACTAGTTATTTCATTTATGTTTTTCTCATAAAATTTTTGACTAAAATCCTTAACAACTATCAACTGAGTATAAAACGTACTATCCTTAACACTAACCTTTCTAAATGCCAACCACGACTCATAAAGTGTTCCGAACGTAACAACTGATTTTTTTACCTCCAGTTTCTTTTCAATCATACCCTCTAAAATCCGTCTTGCCTCACCTTGTGCTTGACGTGTTTTTGATTTTAACGTACAAGAAACCTGTCGCCACTTATCACAATTCGTATCATAAAATTTCTCATAATAACGATACTTACCATTTTCTAAAGCTACAAAAAACATAACTACCTCTTTTCTAAAAATAAAAAAGCAGGTATCTAGTCAATACCCACATTATAACATTATTTAAACCTATTAGCCTCACACCATCTTAGATATTCATAGAAACCCTTAACATTGATTAAAGTCATTTTAGTTGACGGTCTTAATAAGATTCCTCTAAATTCCTTATTTTTACCAATCGCAGTCATATACTTTTCCAAAGTCTTTTTAGTAAACGTTGGAAAATACTTACTAATCAACTCATCCTTACCTACCAAAATATCAGGAAAATCATTTACTTTCAAAATCATAAACACCTCTTTCAATTCTTTTTGTTCTGAACGCAAAAAAATAGGGTATAGTCATAGACCATACCCTATCAATTTAATTATTCATCCTCATCCTCATCCTCCTCAACATACTCATACTCAATCCCACGCAACTTATCAATCAACTCAGTAATCTTGTCCTTTGCACCAAGATACACAGCACCCAAGATAACCATGATTCCAACAATCCAAGACCACCAAGCCGTTTTCTCACCTGTATGTGGCAAAGTTTTCATTTCCCCTGTAGAAGTTTTAAAACTGACCGTACCATCTGTATTAGTTTTACCACCAAGATTTTCAGCAGTGGTCTGAACCGTATTACCTGCTGTATCAACTGCTGTAACTACAGCATCCTGAGTATGAACCACTTGATATCCTGATTCAAGGACAACTGGTGCATTATAGCTTACATCTTGAATAACTTGTTTTGTCGATTCTGATACCTGTCCTGCATTAGTACCAATATTTTCAACTGCTCCTGTATTTTCAGACTTATTATCATCTAATTTCACCTTATCAGATGAAGATTCTTTTTTCTCTACTGGTTTAGCAGTTGACGTACTATCTGAAACCTCTACTCCTGCACCATCAGTAACAGTTGCATCCTTATTAGATTTTGAATCCTTACCTAATGATGTACTTGTAGAATTTTCTTTCTCTACTGGTTTAACTCGTGTCGTGCTATTTGAAACCTCCACACCTGCTCCATCTGTTGGCTGTCCTACAGAAACACTTGTATCACTCGGAGAACCTTGATTCTCAACTGGTTTAACAGTTGACGTACTATCCGAAACCTCTACTCCTGCACCATTCGTTGGCTGTCCAACAGAAACACTTGTATCACTCAGAGAGCCTTGATTCTCAACTGGTTTAGCAGTTAACGTACTATCCGAAACCTCTACTCCTGCACCATCACTAACAGATACATTAGCACTATCAGTAGAAACCAAAGCAGAACTATCACCCAAACTTGTAGATGAACCTAACTCATCAGCTAACACACCACCTGCATTAGAAAGTACCAAAGTTGATACTGCTACCATTGAAATCAATTGTTTTTTTGTCATTTTAAAAATCTCCATTTTCTATTTTTTATTTTTTAACAACTATAAGCCCTTTGACAGACTTATAGCTTATTCTTTCACAGCAAAGCTATAATAACTTGCCTGCTGACACACTCGATAATGCACTTTATCCTGAACATTACTATAATTCAATTCAGATACAAGGAATGTTCCATCCTCATTTACATGCTCAACAAATCCAACATGTCCATATTGTGGATATGTAGAATCATAACCACCTGCCGTAGAAACAACAGCCCCCTCAACAGGAGTAGATGATTCTTTCCATCCTTTAGATACCAATGACCTTACCCAATCTTGACCATTGCCATTGCCATTATAAATACCTGCATCCTGACTAATTCCTGTTTCTTGCAAACGATTAGCCACATACCAAGTACATTGTCCAACAGGATAAGAATTAGCACCTAACGTTGTCAACGAGGCTGACGTTGGTTGACCATATTTCATCTTATCAGCATACTCGCTAGGGAAATCCCACGAACTTGCTAATGAACCACTTGCAAGATTAGACGTTGGTTTATCATTGCTAGTTGCAGGAGGCTCAGGCGTTCCACCATGTTCATCAATGTACTTATCCATTTTCTCCATGAACTCAGCACGCCTTTTTCCTGAGCCGGAAGTATCAGTGAAGTAAACCCCACCATCAGACGGACTTAATGAACCATTCGCATTTTTTTGAGCTTTTTCATCCTGAATTTTAAACGTCTCATTATGATTTGCTATAATTGTTTGTTTTGTTAAGGCAACTACAGCAACCTCATCATTAAAGTTATTTGCATTTTCAGGATTAGAATCAAATGCTCCATATCCGAACATATTAGAACCTGCATTAGTGGCTACACCTGCTGTACCTAACGAACTTTCATTCATTGCAATAGAGAGAATAGCCCTAACATCCAAATTAGATTTTGATTCCCATTCAAGCAACTTAGCACCATTGATACGATTTTTATCATAATTGACACCTAATGTACCCAAGAATCCGTCAATTTGTTCTGCTGTTATCCCATACCTATGAACTAATAAATTATGAGTATAAGCATCACCATCTGACCAATGCAAGGCATACTTGACTTGACCATTCGTTCCTAATGAACTTGTACCTCCACCTGAACCACTGCCAAGGACAGCAACGAAAATAAAACCTATCAGGAAAATCGGCATCAAAGTTGGTATCAACAATAACAAGACTAGCTTAATTTTTTTTCGAGCAAGTCTTACTATCAACATTACCTCCTATTACGTTTCAACTGTTCCTTGACATTTTTCTCATTCACTTTATAACGTTTAAACCCACTCTTAGGCTTTTTAACATCTTGACGTTCTTTTCGTTGTTTCAACAAACGCTCTTTTGTTTGCTGATTATGAATCTTTTGATTAGGCACTTTAGGTTTTTGATTAAGTATTTTAGACTTTTGCGTATTCAATTTAGGTTTTTGAACCACTCGATTACGATACTTATTAGCTCTACTCAAAACCTCATCACGAGCTTGTCCTTTCTTCATTCCCTGACCTGCATAACCATAGACATTAGCCATTGCTCTATCACGAGTATTACGGATTTTATCTTTTGTATCAGAAAGACGTTGCATACCAACTTTACGTCTATATTGTGCAACCTCTTGACCTGTTTCATCTGACCAACCATTCTTGTAAGATAAATATTTCCCTTTTGCTTTCAGATAAGTATTATCTACTCCCTGAACACCTCGATTAAGAACACTACTTGCACCATGTTTCACAGCCCCAGTTGCCATCTGTCTCATCATTGATAAACGAGACATACTCTTTCGACCATAATTTCTAAATCGTCCTGAACTACCTTGATTCATTCGTCTAAACGAACGATTCAATCGTCTCATCCCAACATTACCGAAGTTATACCCTAAACCACGCATAAACGATTCAGCACCATTAAATTGGAAGTGTGAAATCAACCAATCACGTTTCCAATAAGCCACTATCAAAACAACAATTTTCATTGTCGTAGAGGCAAAATAATTAGGAAACATTTTCTCAGTCACATTCGTAAGAATCATATAGAAGTATAAAATAAACACAGTCAAAAAATTAACTGCTGACGCTGAAACCTCAACAACTATAGCACTCTTAACAAATCGATAGAACATGTTTTCAAACGGTGGAAATATTGCTAACAAAAAGATGAATGGAGACAGAATCAGCAACAAGAAAAATACCATTTTAAGAATGAATGATATTATTGCCATCAGGATAATAATAATTCCCATTCCAACTGCATCAAACATTGAAATAAAACCATATAGAAACTTATCCCCCCACGCATTTTGCATCCGAGGTACTTTAGGTTTTTTCTCATCACCTACAAATTTATCAATAGTTTTCTTATCATTAAACTTAAACTTATCATCACCTGACTTATAATCAAGTAACTCTTTCAATGTATCAGTCGTAACCTTACTATCATTTGAAGTAAACGTACCATCTGTTTTCATTTCCTTAACATCTGTATTCATATAGACATAAGGTTTCCAAATAGCTTGTCTAAAATAAAGGTCAAGCACACCATCCGAACTTTGATAAGCCTCAGTTGAACCAACCATTGAAGCTGTCAACTCACTCATTAATGAATTAGTATTTTTATAAACTTTCTGAACTACATAAGCACCATTGATATTAGAATAAAAAAGCAATATAGCTAGATAAACAAATACTGACCGTCCTAATGACGTAAAGAAATTACCTCCCCGAACGTGACGAGAATAAGCATACAACACCATGACTAAACCTGCCAACGATAACAAACCAGTTGTCAGCAAATTACTAAAAACATTCGCAGACGTTGTTACAATCGTTGTCAAATAACTATCAAGATTCGTATTATTTCCTGACTGAATAAACTCATAAACCATTGATGATAACCAAAAAATCTGTTTTGTTATCCAAAATGGAATCGAAATAACCGTATTGATTAAATAGTTAGTTTGAGCATCCATATTCAAGAACTTTTTAGGGAAATAAACCTTAGAACCAAATGATGATAACTTTTTCTTACCCATATCCTCATAAGTTATGGCAATATTAGTATCATGTTTCTCCTCAGTCTCAGATTTATTATCATCAGAATCCGTAGCACTTTGAACAACAGTAGGCTTATCCTCATTCAACTTACTAGGTGTAGCCTTATCCCTCTCAGGGTCAGGCCCAACAATAGGTTGTTTCTTATCACCTGCCTTATCATCAGTTTTAGTAGCAGAACTATCACCACCACTTGTCTTTTCCTTTTTTTCTGATTCATTTTTCTTCTTAATATCATCAGGAACAGCAGGCCCGTAGGTCTTTTTATCAGAACCTTTTGATTTACTTGAATCAGACTCACCTAAATTCAAAATATTGTTACTATTAGCAACATAATCAAACCCATCAGATTTATTGTTCGACTTAGCTAATGCAGGAGACGTAAGCCCTAAACTAACCAAGCCTAACGCTAAAACAAGAGCCAGTTTAGTCTTTTTCATACTACCTCCTTACACAGCTTTCAACTTAGACTTAACTGTATCAAACAATCTATTGATTTCAGGGAACATACCCTCTACAGTAATACGTTCTCTACGACCAAATGTATCAAAATAGATACATTGAGCATGACCTGTATTACCTAACCATTTTCGAGTTGTTTCAGTATTTTCAACACGCAGATAATCAAGAACCTCATCAATTTCAGTCTCTTCCAAGAACGCAAAGACTGTACCAAAACCAGTTGTATCATCATTAGTTACTACGTCAGCAACCGATTGTGTACCGAGAACAAGGAAATTATTAAACGAACGTCCAACACGTTTCATCTGTTTAAGTACAGAACGACCTGCCGACGTTGACTTAAACTGCCAAGCCTCATCCACGACTACAACCGTCTCAACCTCCCTATCACGCTGACCAAACAACTTACAAAAATAACCAATACCATACATGACAACCAAACTATTTTTTTGAGATTTTTCAATCTCATCCGTTTCCTCGGACGGTAAGTCAAGACCTGCAATTTCAAGAACAGTCGTTTTCGCAGTCAAATCAATAGAATGATTCTTACCATCAGAAAAACAAAGAGATAGTATAGAATCCTTAGATTTCTTGTGCAAAAGCATACCTGCTGACCGAACTTCCTCGACCTCAGATTCCATCATTTCCTCAAAGACGTGTTTCATTCCAACAGATTCTCCTGATTCACGTCTTGCCATCACAGATTCAATCGCAGTCAAATAACCATATTCAACAATATCAGAATGATTAGTCAAAACAGCCGAAATCATAGACTCAGCAAGCTCACTAGCATCCGTACCTGTAAGAAATACGATAGGGTCAAGAACACCATGATTTTTTGGATTGTTAGGGTCAAGAGTCACAAAATCAATAGACCTGATATAATCTTGCAATTCAGGAAACTCATCATTCTCCTCTAACTCAGCCAATACACTTTCATACTGCTTACGCATTTCAGACTTAGGGTCAATGTATAATGACTGAATTTTAAGCATGGAGTGATAAGTAAACAAGAGCTTAATCAAGAATGACTTACCACGACCAGTCGCACCAATCACGGCAACGTGTGGATTCGCAGTCAATTTACCCTCAACATTCGTCTTATTCGCTTGTAGCAAATTGACATAAACAGGGTTAGAACTTGCCTCGATTGCTGACCGATAATCACCTTGCCACGATTTAAGCTCATTATCTACACGACCAATCGCAAATCCTACATCAGTACCAACCTTACGAGTTGTAAAGAAAAGATTCTCACAAAAAGCAGACAACGACATTTTTTGAATGAAATTCTTATCATAGGTTGTCAAAACCTCACCAATACGTGTTTTATACATCAAATAAAGTTGGTCAGCAGAGGCTTTAGACACCTTAACACCAATACTAGCCAAAGTCTTAGTCAAAATTTCATATTGAACTTTCAACTGTTCCAATGATTGTGCTGAAAAATCCAAACAATGAAGATACTGAACGATAGGCTCACCCTCGTCAATGTTCTCTTTCAAATCATCAAGAAGAAGAATCGAAGATACAACCTTAGCATTTTGCGTATCACCCTGCTCATCAGCATCAATAGCTGTCCTATTCAATCTACGTCTAGCACGGTTCGTTTTACCCTCAACACCTAATGCACCTTTAACAGCCATGAAATTTGTCAAGACCGAAGACCCAACAGGAAAATTAAGTCCAGTCAACAACTCCATAACGTGCATAAATGATACATTTTGTGGAACTTCCACAATCGGAAGATACCAACGATAAGTCGCATCATCAATATCCGAAACTTTAATCACACTAACATTTTCAAAAGTAATAGCTACATCATCAATATTTTCAGGATTATCTTTAACCTGTTCCAACTCAGATTTTTGGTCATAAACAAATCCTTGAATAAAATGCAACCGTTGTAAGAACCAATTCTCATCAGTCGTTAAACGTCTCACATCAAGACCTGACAAATCTGAATAAGCTGTCTCCTCTTGCTGAACATACTCTTTATACCAATCTACAGGCACACCCTCAGAAAATCCTAGTAGATTCATTGTCAAATCCCTAGTACGTTTAAATGCTTGTGACATTGTTTGTTTCAAATCCACAGACAAATGAATTGATTTCAAAGGTACAATAATATGATGCCAATAATCAAATGGCGTACCAATAGAATCAACCAAATTCTCAACCATACCATTCAAAACATACTCAGCCAAATTTGCTGTTTCAGAATCCCAATCAATATCATCAGCCAACAACTTAAAACGAGCTGACAAATCTTGATTGATAGGCGTGGACTTAATCATAAAATCACGATAAGCCATGCAATTCGCCAAAGCAGAATATTCAACATCCTTTAATTCTTCTTTGCCTTTTTCATCTACTGAATTGACAATCTTTGATGGAATCCGATAAATCGCAAATACCGAACCATCCTTACGAAGTACAAGATTATCATGCACATCCCAAATCTGATTCAACATCACATCATCATCCATATTCACCATTTTACTAATAAAGCTCATTAGACCTCCTTTCTGTCACGCATCTTTTTAGCTTTAACACGCTTATAAACCAATCCCTTATTTATAATCAACGTTTTATCCTTACGTCCAAAACGGAAATAAAAAACAAGATAATCTTTTAAATACATAAATAAAGACTTACCTTGCACACGCAAATCTGAAAACAGACCTGCCAAGTACCAACCGAAAAAGCCTGCCGACACAATCTTAAACCCAAACACAAAATTAAACGGTTTATATAATTGCCAAATCAAAAACGAAATAATGACAAAATAAATCACTCGACTTAATTTTATAGGTGTAGGTAAGCTATATTGCTCATTTAACTTTTGAATCCACACTGGTTGAGATAGAGCCTCAGTATAAGAGTACAGCTCCTTATCCTCAACCGACTCTCGTTGCTCCTCTCGACTCATTAAGCACCTCCACCTTTTACTTTATCCATGATAGTCTTAACTGAATCCAAGAACGCAATAGGGTCTTTACCAATCCAATACGCAATCGCACCAATCACACAAGCCCAAATCGCACTACCTGTATCACCTGAAACAGCGGATTTTGCTACTTTCCATACAACAATTCCACCAATCACCCAAATACCAAAATTTTGAAATACCCATTCATATAACCCTTGAAACGTCATTTACTCTTATCCTCCTTTGTAACCTTTGCATAATCAACAGGGATTTCATGTTTCAACTCTTTCACATAATAAGAATCCTTTTTCTTATCTAGTTTAAAGCTAAAGTTTTCACTATGAGTAATACCCTTAATTTCAAATGTAGCTTGCACATAAGCATCTACAGAACCATTTTTATGAATCTTATAATAAGCCCAATCCGTTGACTTATAGATAGCACCATTGATAGTTGTCACACCATCAGCAATCAAATCCAAATTTTTCTGACTTGTTGTGTAATTCTTAAAGAACAAATCCATAAAGTCATTCAATTTTTTCTTATCAGAATTTGAAATATCCGTTGTCTGACTTGATAAAATCAACTCTTTATCATCAGACTTAGATTTTTTAAGATTCGTTACTGCCGTGAACCAAGGCAATCCTGAAACATAATATTTTCCATCTTTTCCACCAAATGGAACATTAAATCCAACTTTAATATTTTCTGCTGAATCCCCTGAACCTGACTTATAAACGACCTCATAAACAGCAACGTTATCTTTAATTTCTTGAAGATAACTGCTAACCAAGGAAGTCTCCTGTCTTAACTGTCCTTGATTCTGCTCAGACGGAACATAATTATAATAGCTATTCAACGTCTCTAACTGTTTCTTTTGAGACTCATTATCTAGTGAATATGTAAAATACACACTCACATAGCCATCTAAGAACTGTTCCAAGCGATAATCAACCTTATCAGACGAAACCTTTTCTACTTTCGGTTGATTCTTACCTGACATCTGCCCATAAACATTCAACCCAATAGCTGTTGTAGATAGCAAACCAAAACCAATCAAACCAGTAACAAATATTGTCGTCATTTTACGAGAAGAAATTTGTCTCATTTGATGCTTTTGTTTTTTGCTAACCTTTTTCAATACTTTTGGTTTAGCCTTTTTCTTTACAATTTTTTTAGCCAATTAAACCTCCTTTTCAAGCCACATCAATATAATACTTATCCTTAATCTGCAAAAGATAGCCTGCTTTTAAATACTGACTTACAAAATTCACCCAAGAACCTGTTTTATAAAAGGTCACTAGCAATTTTTCAGATTCAACTTGACCAATAACCTTGACCATAGCCTCAACCTCATCTTTAGATAAATATTTGTAATAGTGAGTAGCAATAAAATATATTGAACGACCCTGATTCAACAAATAAGCAACAATCGTAGAATCACCATCATAAAGCTCCTCTACAGCTTTTTTAACTACATAAGCCTCACGCAGACTAAGAATCCTATCAACATTCCAATCAGTTATCTCACATATAAAAAAAGCATCTTCTCCAATGCCTCTTTCATTCATACGTTGTCTAACCTGATTTTCAGTAAATTTCATCAAGTCCAAATCACACAGTTTTTTAGACTTGCCATTCTGTCTAGTCCGAATAACTGCAATCATCTATCTTACAATTCTTCTTCCAACTGAGCCAACTGCTTTTTAGCCTCTTGCAAATGTTCCTGAACATTTTCAAGAATCTCATTAGCACGTTTAACATCATATTCTTTTTCCTCACTAGGAACAGTCTTACGACTTTTAGCTTGAATAGAATCAACAATCTCAGATACCGAACGTCCAAGACTTTCAATCTCATTACTATGTTGTAGCAACATCAAAATCCATTTTGTCATATCTTATTACCCCCTTTTAGAATTTTTCTAAGTCAGAAACAGCCATATCAGCATGAATTAGCTCATTACAAGAATCCCAAGCACACTGATTAAAGTACCTTAACAAATCAAGTAATTCTTCACTTTCATTACTCACATCAACATTTTCTAGCCCTGAACGAATACGTCCAGTCATTTTGTCAATACTATCAAGAACCTCATAAGTCTCTTGCCTAACCGTTTTACAACTCATTAAAACCTCCCATTACAAATATCATTCCAAGACACACCAACAATCAATTCCTGCACGTCCTAGATAATAATATCCTGAATCTCTAATCTCAGATTCAATCTCATCAATATTTTCATCAACCCACTCAGAAAGCTCATCATTACCTTTAAGCTCCTTAAACTCCTGTAATGAAAGCATTGAAAGATTATCTACAACTGTTTCTTCCAAAGTCCATTCTTGAAAACTATTCAAATAAACATTATCAGGGTCACATCCTTGACCTAATTCAAAGACCTCACAACCATCAAAATAATCATTCAAATTTTCTTTAACTTCATCAGTACAATCCAAAAATCTTTTGCCATAAGCAAAATCTGAACAAGCTGAAATAAAATCAGGATATACAATCTTAAATGACATCAGATATACCTCCCATCAAAAAATTACTGCAACAAAAACCATGATTCAATACCATCACGACCTAGAAATTCATATCCCAATTCACTAATCGCTGATTCAATCTGTTCAATGTTCTCATCAACCCATTCAGAAATTACCCCATTACCTTTAAGCTCACGAAATTCCTGTAATGAAATCACTTCAAGATTATCTACAAGTGTTTCTTCCAAAGTCCATTCTTGAAAACTATTTACCCAAACATTATCAGGATTGCACCCCTCACCATCAACACACTCACATCCATCATAATAAGCATTTAAACGGTCTTTTATATCATCAGGTAAATCCTTAAAATTTTTACCATAATAATAATCTAAATCCGAACAAGCTGAAATAAAATCAGGATAAGTCGTAACAACTTTAAAACCCATTACTTATACCTCCATCTTTTTTCAAAAAAATAAGTGATTAGCCTATGAAAACTAACCACTTTGTCTTATCGATTCTTTAAACCTAATTTGCAAAATCCACAAATTTTTGTCCTTTTTTACGCAAAGCCCCAACAGACTTACGCATTTCACCATTAAAATACCAATACTTTTTCAACTCAGCCTCAATATCAGGAATATGATACTGACTCAATTCTCGACCAGTCAAATCCTGCAAAGACTCATCTTTAATATAATCTTTCAAGAGCATAGCATTATTAAAGGCTTCCTCCCAATCCTCGTTAATTAAAGCCTCCCCCAACGCAGTCGAAGTAGTTTTGATTTTTTTCAAAACAGCATCTAATTGTTCATTATGTTCTGCCATTTTCTAAATCCTCCATATTTTCTATGACAGTTTTATGACTTGTCAAGGTCATTTAACTCATCTTAATTTTTTCCAAAAAGCAATGATAACGTTACAAATACAAAACCACCAAGCCAACATAAAGGAACTATAGTAAATCCATGCTCACACATCTGAACCACATAATCAGGAAAACTATCAGCAACCACAACATAATTTGAAAACATGCCAAACATAAAAGCAAACAGGCAATCAAAAAACAGACATACAAACAGATAAACGATAAGTCCTAGAACAAACCGAACCAAACACACTATCTATATACCTCCTTATATCGCAACAATGACTTTTCCAAATGATAATCTATAGCAAACTTAACAATCAACTCTACCTGCTTATCTTCATCCTGCATCTGACAGCCGAACAATAAGAGCTTTCGTTTTGTATTAGCCATATCTGATAGAGAATCAAAATAATCTCTTTGCACAAAGCCTAAATCATCCTTTATAACTCTAGGACAATCAGATTCTCTTGACTTAACTAAAAGCTCATTCATATCCTCACGTTTTCGCCTCAATAAGTCATTATCTATATCAGAACCATAGAAATATCGCTCAGGAATCATATCAACACATTTTTTCAAAATATCAGCTATAGAATCATTATCCTCTAACCAACGTATCAACTCCTCTTGCTTATAAGTTAAATCCAATCAAAGCCTCCTATAACTTATAGTATCAACTTTCTCAAAAGAAAAGCATTAACCATACCAAAACAATAACACGTTGATAGAAATTCAACTTAGAACCATCTCGTTTACAAAAATAAGTACCACTATCAGTTTTCTTTGAATAAATACCAAACAAATGCTCAGTCAATTCATCTTCCATAAAAACTCACTCCACAATAAATTCTTGATAATACGCTTGACTATTACATCCTCCCTAGCCAAAAAATACAACAAAAAAACGCCACTAGACGTTTTTAAAATAAT